>Ga0209208_10009044_pt1 | contig 13141 bp, 14 predicted proteins | sample S1TSphfallax_3_FD_187694 | JGI IMG/M metagenome (GOLD analysis project Ga0209208, IMG submission 187694) | Host-associated microbial communities from peat moss isolated from Minnesota, USA - S1T2_Fd - Sphagnum fallax MG (SPAdes) (version 2) | ecosystem: Host-associated > Plants > Peat moss >...
GGCGACTGCTGGTTCCGGTCGTGCGCATCTACAACGCGCTCGGCATCGCGGTCACCCGCGATGGCGACGATATCGCGGCGCAAATTCCGGGCGGCACGATCATCACGCTGCACATCGGATCGAGTACGGCGCAAATCGGCGACCGCTCCGTGACGATGCAAAGCCCGGCGATCACGATCGACGGCGCGACCTACGTGCCGCTGCGCTTCGTCGCCGATTCGCTCGGCGCGCAGGTGAGCTACGATCCCAAAGCCGCCCGCGTCGACGTCATCTCGGCGGTCGTGGGCCGCACGCCCGAACTCACCCGCGATGCCGGCAACGGGACGACCCAAGTCGTCGGTACCGTCTCGGCGGTCGACCTGAACTCCGCACCGGAGTCGGTGACGGTCGTACGCGGCGACGCCGAACGGACGATCGCAATCACTTCGGGTGCCAAGATCGTCGTTCAAGATGTGATCACGAAGACGAACACCGAGGGAACGCTCACCGACATCCATCCGGGCGACGCGGTCTCGGTGTTCATCGCGAAGACCGGTCACGTGCAAGAGATCATCGATCGGTTCGCTTCACGAGCGGGGATCGTCGCCGCGGTTTCGCCGGGCGCGGTCGTCCTCGCGGACGGGTACGTCGTGGCGCCGGATCGCGGCACGGTCGTGCTCCTCAACGGCGTGCCGGCGGTAGTCGGCGATCTGAAGGTCGGCGATGCGCTCACCGTGCGCTCGAACCCGGACACGGCCGAGAAGCGTGAGATCATTGCCTCGCGCGCGGTCGCGGCGACGCCGCAGGCCGCGGGGACGACCGCGATCTCGAATTTCAGCATCAGCGCGAAGGGCGCGCTGCGCGCGGGCGATTCGTTCGACGTCACGCTGACCGGGACGCCGGGCGGGAAGGCGACGTTCGACATCGGGACCTATCTCGAGGGCATTCCGATGACCGAAGCACCGCCCGGCACGTACACGGCGAAGTATTCGATCCCGAGCGGCGTCAATTTCGGCTCGACGCCGATCTACGGTCATCTCGTCGTCGGCGGGGTCGCGGCGCCGCGCGCGCAAGCGCCCTCGCTCGTTGCCGTCTCGACCACCCCTCCGCAGATCACGGACGTCGCGCCGCCGTCGGGCCAGACCGTCAACAACAACCGCCCGAACCTCTTCGCCACCTATACCTCGCCGACCAACGTCGACATCAACCCCTCGAGCGTGACGATCAACGTCAACGGACTCGACGTGACGGCCTCCGCGGTGCGCACGTCGAGTTTCATCACGTACACGCCGACGGTTGCGCTCCCCGACGGCACGGTGAACGTGCGCGTCAGCGTCGCCGACTTTGCCGGGAACCGCAGCGAACGGTCCTGGTCGTTCACGATTCGCACCCGCTAACCCGAACGGAGTCTTCATGAATCGCATCCGCTCTCTGATCGCCGCCATCATCTGTACGGCCGGCGTCTGTGCATGCGGAGGTGGCTCGTCCGGAACCAGTTCCTCGGCGACCGCGCAATCGGGAACACCGCTCGTGGTCGCCAACGTCAAGGATGCGACGATGCTCGATCCGTCGATGGCATCGGACGGCATCTCGCTCAACGCGACCTACGAAGTGCTCGAAAACCTCGTCGCCTTCAAGCCCGGCTCGTTCACGATCGTTCCCGAGCTGGCCCAGAAATGGAACGTCAGCGGCGACGGTCGCACCTGGACGTTCACGCTGCGGCCCAATGCGAAATTCTCCGACGGCACGCCGGCCGACGCCGACGCCGTGAAGTTCAATTTCGATCGCTGGCGCTTGGTCAGCGATCCGGCGCACGGGAACTTCACGTACGTCTATTATCCCGACGTGTTCGGCGGCTTCCCCGGCAAGATCGCCGACGTGCGCGCGAAGGATCCGCGCACGGTCGTTTTCACACTGACCAGCCCCGACGGTCCGTTCTTGCGCGACATCGCCGAGCCCGCGTTCGGGATCGGCTCGCCGGCGGCGATTCGCAAAGATCCGCAAGCGTTCCAACGCAAGCCCGTCGGCAGCGGTCCCTACATGCTCGCCGAGTGGGTGCGTGACGATCATATGACGCTGCAAGCGAATCCCACCTACGACGGGCCGGGCGCCAAGCCCACCATCCCGACCGTGATCATCCGCGACATCCCGGATCAGGCGACGAGCGTGCTCTCGATCGAAAAGGGCGATATCCAAATGCTGACGGCGCCGCGTCCCGACGACGCCAAAGCGCTGGCCAAGAACTCGTCGGTCGTCGTCGCCGAGCAGCCGCCGAACAACACGGCCTACATGGCGATGAACATGGAGAAGAAGCCGTTCAACGATCTGCGCGTGCGGCGCGCGATCGCCTACGCGCTCGATCTGCCGGCGATCGTGCACGGACTGTATTCGAGCAGCGCCGTCGTCGCCGATAACTGGACGCCGCAGGCGATCCTCGGCAACAATCCGAGCGTCCATATTTACCCGCACGATATCGCGAAGGCGAAAGCGCTGCTCGCGCAAGCGGGCGTGCCGAACGGCTTCTCGACCGATCTGTTCTATCCAACGGCTCCGCGCCCGTACATGCCGGAGCCGCAGCGACTGGCCGAGACCATTCAGGCCCAGCTGCGTACGATCGGCATCAACGTGACCTTGCAGCCGTACGAGTTCGGCGTCTTTCTCGACAAGGTGCGCAACGGCGAACACCAGATGTGTCTGATCGGTTGGTCGGGCGATAACGGCGATCCCGACAATTTCTTCTATCCGCTGCTGGACCAAGACTCGGCGCACAAGGGCACGGCGCAAAATTACTCGTTCTGGCGCGATCCGGCGTTCCACCAACTGATGATCGAAGGCCAGCTGACGACCGACGAGGCGAAACGGAAGCTCATCTATCAACAAGCCAACGCGATGGTTCACGATCAGGTCCCGGCGATCTCGATCGTGCATACCGCGGTCCCGATGATCGTCTCCGCGAACGTGGCCGGCTACGTCCCGAGTCCCGACACCGAGTATCACTTCGAGACGATGAGCTTCAAGAAGTGAGCACGGATCCAACCTGCCTCTTTTGTAAGATCGTCCGCGGTGAGATCCCGGCCAGCGAAGTCTTCCGCGACGCGGACGTCGTCGCGTTTCACGACCTCAATCCGCAAGCGCCGCAGCACGTGCTCGTCATCCCCACCGAGCACGCGGCCAACCTCAGCGCGTTCGCCCGCACGGCGAGCGCGCACGCGGCACAGCGGCTCTTGCAAGTCTGCGGCGAGATCGGCTCGTCGCTCGGGCCCGCGGGCTATCGGGTCGTGACGAACGAGGGCGGCCACGCCGGGCAGACCGTCCACCACCTCCATTTCCACGTCCTGGCGGGCCGGGAAATGAGCTGGCCGCCGGGTTAAGGTCGTCGTCGTTGACGGCCGCTTCAGGTCAATGCTAACATCGCAGTAGCCTTGGCGATCAGTATAGCCGACCGCAAGGTTTGAGGTGTGCATTGAATTTACGCGCTATATGCATGGCTGGCTTTCTGCTTGCCATTGTTGCGGCGTCTTTTGCGACGCCAGCCCCGTCGTCTGCGCACGACGAAACGCCCCAAGTCGTTTGTCCCAGTTGCGGTGGCGGCGGTGGTGCGAGTCCCACGCCGACACCCCACCCCACGGCGACTCCACAGCCTACGCCGACTCCGACCTACGTCGCGCCGGGGACGCCGATATCCCAGTACTACTACGTCACCACCCCATTGTACAACACATGGATGTATCAGCAAGTCGATCAATTCCAGCCTACGGGGACGAATGGTTTCGAGGCTTTCGACAACCTTCGTGAGGACTCGGGCGACTCGTCCGGCCGAATCCAGGAAGAGATTCTCTACTGCAAAGGTTCGTGTTATGGAAGCGACACCAACGTATTCTTCGGGGAATATTACAACGCGGTTGGTTCAACTCCGATCGTAGACTCCGTGCTTCTGCTGAACAATCCGCCCTCGGGAAACAACACGAGTAGCGTCGCGCAAATCGGCGGAAACCCGAACGCCGTAAACCTTTATGTGAACAATGTGGCCATCACAACGGTGCCGGCAAATAGCCTCACTGGCTCAGCAATGTTTGTGTTTTACTTTAGCTATGATGCGCAGAAATCGGAAATCGTCCAGCCGTTTACCAGTGGCGTAAATCTGACGGGTATTCAGTATTATCCGGGAGGACCGACCTGGTACAATTGGCCTTCGAGCGTCAGTCCGAGCGATAGCTGGAGTGCGGCGTACGCCAACGTTTATCTCAATTCGAGCTACTACGTGACCAATCAAGGCGTACCGACGGCCGTCTGGAGCACGAGCGCACTATGATGACGCGATTTGCATCACAACAGAGAGGCGAGCCGATGAGTTTCTCGATCCTTCCGCGCTTAGTCGCCGTTGCTGCCATTGCCGTGATCGCCGGATGCGGATCCGGCGGCGCGACGACCCCAAAATCGGGCGGTGCTTCAGCCGTGGGCTCCCCGATCGTCAACGAGTCGTCAACGCGTACCACGCTGGCAAGCACGATTTCCAGCGCTTCCCAGCAAGAGCTTCCACAGCTCGCGACGACGCCCGGTGCGCAAGGAGCTCCGGTTCCGGGCGGTCTCAATCCCCACGGGCCGGTAAACATCACCCCCGTGCTATACGCCGAAAATGACGATCCAGGATCGATGGCGACCCTCCTTCCGAGCACCGCGATCGCACAACTCGCGAACTCCGCGCATGAGCAAAACACGCGCGTGACAAACGTGGTCCTCAAACATTACATGGAGACGCAAAGTTATGGCGCAGGCGTCGTGTCCTATGCCGTTCACGCGAAGCGAATGGTCTACGAAGTTACGGGCATCATTACCGGTCCGTATACGCTCGGCAGACATACCTGGAAAAGTGGAACCAAGATTGCGATCCTTGACGCTGCCACCGGCGACGTCATCGGGATCCGTGTCGTTGGAACGCCGATAAGCCCATCATCGAACCCCGCTCCGATCCCGTAGGTCTTGTCCTCGATGCGGCGTCAGCGACCACTTCAGGCTGACGTCGCATCGTCTCATAACGAACAAGTAGTAGGAAAGATGCAACTTCCCGAGACACGCCACCACGCTGCGGCAGGACGATCGCGGAGGACCATCAGCCCAATCGTTCTCAACGGGCTTGTCATCGTCGTTGCTGCTACGATGACAAGCGCGTGCGGTGGGGGCGGAGGCGGCAGCTCATCACCGACCGCGTCGTTACCGACGACTGTTCCCTCGGCATCCGCTCCAGCGAGTCCGACACCAAATCCGACGGTAACGTATATTTCGGGCGGTCCCACCAGCGCGATTATTCAGGCGACCGAAACGTCTCTTCTTGGTCCCAACTTCTTAGGCGGCAGCACCTGTGCACCAGGGTCCACGTGCGCCGGGAGCCTGTCCATAGCCCAAACCGGCTATTCGGTGCCTGCGGCCCAGTCCACGAGCGCGCCTCTTGTTCTGCATGCGGGTTCGAGTGCGGTCATTGACGCCTATCCCGGCCAAAGCGGCTACGACTTCGTCATCGCCAACGTCGTCAATGGCTACGACGTGCCGACGTGTATCTCGGTTCAGTCGCAAAGCGCTATTCCGAACGGTGTTAGCCTGACCGTGATGGCATCCGCGACGGCTCCGGTTCCGTGCGGCGTACTCGGCTTGGCGATGTTCGTTTCTGCATCTGATCATTCCGACGTGGTGGCCGCGGTCATGTACATGCAGGCCGTCCCTTAAGATAGGTCCGTGCGTTAAACATCCGTGATCAAAACTTTTCCAGAGCGGTTTACGCCGGCATTTGCCCCCTGCGACCCCGAGTCGCTGAACGCCTTTTGTGCGGCGAGTGACCTGTAATCGTCGCCCACACACCGGTAGTAGGGGTTCCCCTGTTACGCAACGGCAAACAGCCCGGGAAACGGCCGAGGCTTTTGTTTTCTAGCGTGCTACGATTGCACCGGCCGACCTCGCACGGGAAATGCGGGGGCGTGCACACTCGCACCGGGCGCTCTGAGGCTCAAACGCGGCCGTCCAATACGTCACGGAAGGAACGAATGTTTGACGGCCGACCGGGCCTGTGATACGCTACTCGTCGGGCCTTTTTTCGACGAGGGCTACGGACGGCGTGGATGCGCCGGGCGAAGGGAGGGTTGTTCGTGGAAGTACGAGTTGCACCGGGAGAGACCATCGAGAGCGCGCTGCGCCGTTTCAAGAAAGCGACGCAAAAAGCGGGCGTTCTCGCCGAAGCGCGCAAGCACGAGCACTACGAAAAGCCAAGCGTTCGCCGCAAGAAGAAGTCCGCCGCCGCGCGGAAGCGCCGCGCCTAAGCGCCGCACCGCAGCGATGCTGAACGAACGGGACGCACGAGCGTCCCGTTTTCTTTTGCCGCAACGTAAGAACGCTTACGCACGCTTGCCCGGGCTTCGCTTTAGGATGGAGCCATGAAACGCAACGCATTCATGTTCCTCACGGCCGGACTGGCTCTCCTCGCGCCGCTCGGCGCCGCCCCCGCCATGGCGGCCGCCCCGGCCCTTACCTGTCACCCGGCCGCCGCCGGCGATCATCCAACCGCCGTCGCGAAGATGGACGGCAGCTCCGTCATGCTGGTCTGCGTGCCGACGCAGATGATGATGGCCGACCACATGAAGACGATCGGCAAAGTCGCCGCCAAGACCCGCGCCTACGGCCCCAACATCGACGGCTTGCTGACCCCCGGCGCGATCGACGCCGCCTGGAAAGCCTGGACGGACGCGACCTTCAACATCCCGCCCTCGACGCCGTAAGCGCGGCGTTCCCGCTCGCCGGGGCGGAATTCGCCTCCGGTGAGCGGTAACAACACCTGTTGTGAGCCTCAAAGACGATATTACGGCGGACCTCAAAGATGCGATGAAGAGTCGCGATCAGGTGCGCCTCGACACGCTGCGCTCGGCCCTCTCGGCGTTCACCTATCGCCGCGTCGAGGCCGGTCACGATCTGACCGATGACGAGATGCTGGCGGTCATCCAAAAACAAGTCAAGCAGCGCAACGACTCGATCGCCGAGTACGGCAAAGCCGGGCGTACGGAACTGGTCGAGAAAGAAACTCGCGAGCGCGATATTTTGGCGAAGTATCTGCCCGCGCAGAAGTCGGCCGACGAAGTGCGCGCGATCGTGCGCGAGATCATCGCCGGATTGCCGGCCGACGGCCGGAATCAAGGTGCGGTGATGAAGGTCGTGATGCCCGCCCTCAAGGGCCAGGCCGACGGCAACGTCGTGCGGACCGTGGTCACGGAAGAACTGAGCGCGTAACCTTCCCCGCCTGCAGCGGTAGTCCAACGGGTGATCCGCCGGCTCGTCTGGTTCGCTCTGATCGGGATCGGCCTCGTGTGCGCAGCCGCGCGCGCGGCCGTCGTGGCTCCCTCGGTGGTCGTGTTGCCGATCAGCGGCACGATCGACGAGGGGATGGCGCATCTGGTCGAACGCGGCATCGAGCAAGCGCGCACCGGCCACGCCGCGGCGATCGTGCTCGATGTGAACACGTTCGGCGGCCTGGTTTCCTCGGGTACGGATATCCGCGATGTGCTTCTGAATTCGCCCGTCCCGGTGTACGCGTGGGTCGGTCATCGCGCGTGGTCGGCGGGTGCGCTCGTGACGCTCGCGGCCTCCAAAATTGCGATCGCGCCCGGCGCGAGTTTCGGCGCCGCCGAACCGATTCCGAAAACGGTCAAGACCGTCTCAGCGCTGCGTGCCGAGTTCGCCTCGACGGCGCAGCGCGAACGGCGCGATCCGCAGATCGCTGCCGGGATGGTCGACGCGACGCTCGATGTGCCGGGCTATAAAGCGCCGGGCGCGATCCTCACCCTCACGTCCGCCGACGCGATCCGCGCGCACTATGCCGACGCGGTCGCGCCGACACTGGATGACGCACTTGCGGATTTCGGGCTCGCGCACGCTCGCACCGAAACCGTCGGTTACACGCTGGGCGAACGGCTCGCGCGCTTCGCGACCGATCCCAGCATCAGCGGCATCCTGCTCTCGCTGGGCTTCCTCGGACTCTTGATCGAGATGCAGACGCTGCACGGCATCGCCGGGACGCTGGGCGTTCTGTCGCTGGGCCTGTTCTTCGGCACGCACGTGTACGACGGATTCTCGAACGGCGTCGTGCTGGCGCTGGCGCTGGCCGGCGTGATCGGGATCCTCTTCGAGTTGCACGTCTTGCCGGGGCACGGCATCGCGGGGTTCGTGGGGATCGCATTCTTGCTCGCCGCGATCGTGCTGGCGTTCGGGATTCCGTTCGTCTTCGTCGCCGTGCAGTCGCTCGCGACGGCGGTTGTCATCACCGTGATCGTGTTCGCGATCGTGGTCCGGATCGTTCCGGAAAATGCGTTTCTCGAACGGCTCGCCTTTGCCGGCACGCAGGGGCCGGAATACGTCGCCTCCGACGATCATCGCGCGCTGATCGGCCGCGACGGCTGGGCCACGTCGTATCTGCGTCCCGCCGGCGTCGCGTCGGTCGGCGGCGTGCGCGTCGACGTGCTCACCGAGGGGGATTTCGTTCCGGCCGGAACGGCCGTCGTCGTGACGCGCGTCGAGGGCGCGCGCGTTTTTGTGCGTGCGGTGGACGCGCGCGATCGCGGCCAAGGAGGAACCCCAACGTGATCACCGGGCTGTTCAGCGGCATCGTCATCGTCGCGCTCATCATCGCGCTGCTGTTCTTTTTGTATTATTTTCCGCTCGGGCTGTGGATCCGCACGATTGCCGCGGGCGTGCCGCTCTCGATCGGTTCGTTGATCCGCATGCGCATCATCGGCGTCCCGGCCGGCGTCATCGTTGCGAACCTCGTTCGCGCACGCAAGGCGGGCTTGCCGCTCACGATCGACCAGCTGCAGTCGCACGTGCTCGCGGGCGGCAACGTCGAGAACGTGACGCTCGCGATGATCGCGGCGCAACGCGCGCAGATTCCGCTCGAATGGCAGCGTGCCGCCGCGATCGATCTCGCGGGCCGCAACGTCCTCGAAGCGCTGCAAACCTCCGTGACACCGCGCGTCATCGAAACGCCGACCTTCCAAGGCGTCGCGCAAAACGGGATCCAGCTCAACGTCAAGGCCCGGATCACCGTGCGCAGCAATCTGGACCGCTATGTCGGCGGCGCGGGCGAACCGACGATCGTCGCGCGCGTCGGTGAAGGCGTCGTCTCGGCGGTCGGTGCGGCGGTCGATCACAAAGAAGTGCTCGAATATCCGGATCGCATCTCGAAAGCCGTTCTCTCGAAGGGGCTCGATGCGGGGACCGCGTTCGAGATCGTCTCGATCGACATCGCGGACGTCGATGTCGGCAAGAACATCGGCGCCGAACTGCAGACGACGCAAGCCGAGGCCGACCGCCGCATCGCGCAAGCGAAGGCGGCCGAGCGGCAATACGCGGCGCAGGCCGCCGAACAAGAGCAGAAGGCCGAGACGCAGCGCATGCGGGCGAAGGTCGTCGAAGCCGAAGCGGCGATCCCGCAAGCGATCGCCGAAGCCTTCCGTAGCGGCAACCTCGGCGTGATGGATTACTACAAACTCAACAACGTCAAGGCGGATACGGACATGCGCGGCGCGATCGGCCAAGGGATCGCACCCTCCGAGACGACGCCGCCCCAAACGCCGGCGACCTAACCGATGGAAGATCTCATCGCGGCGCTTCTCAGCTGGTTCGTGCGCGGTATCGCCGGGCCGCGGCGGACGCAGCACGTTCGTCTCTCGAGCGCGCCGGATTGGCCCGCGACCCCTCCGGCGCCGCCTGCTCGGCCCGTGCCGCCGCCGATCACGGTCCGGCTGCCCGCACGGACGCCGGCTTCGCCACGGCCCGCCGCACGACTCACCCCACCGGCCGCGACGGTTCCCGAAGCGCCGCTCGTCGCCGCACTCTTCACCTCGCCGCGATCGCTCGCGGCGGCGATGGTGGCCTCCGAGATCTTGCAGCCGCCCGTCGCCTTGCGCTGACGAGAGGGATTTTCCGTCCGCGCGAATACGAGCATGCGGGTGCACCACTCGGAGCTGAAGCGCTAGCATGAGCCGCGCCACCCCACACACGATCGCGATCGTCGGCGCCGGCGTCGGCGGCCTGACGCTCGCCCTCGCGCTGCATCGCGCCGGCATTCCGTGCCGGATCTACGAGTCCGTCGCCGAGATTCGTCCCGTTGGCGTCGGCATCAATATCTTGCCGCACGCGAGCCGCGAGCTCTTCGCGCTCGGCGTCGGTGAAGCGCTCGAGCAAGCCGGCGTCGCGACCAAAGAAGCAGCGTTCTTCAACCGCTTCGGTCAGCTGATCCATCGCGAGCCGCTCGGCCGCGCCGCGGGCTACGAGACGCCGCAGATTTCCATTCACCGCGCCGATTTGCAGCGCATCTTGCTCGCAACGGTCCACGAGCGGCTCGGTCCGGATGCGGTCGTCTTCGGCGCGGTTTGCACCGGCGTCGCGGATGATGCGGGCGGCGCCACCGCGCAGTTCGCGGACGGCACCTTGGTGCGCGCGTCGGCCGTGATCGCCTGCGACGGCATCCACTCGGTGATCCGCAAGCAGTTCTACCCCGCCGAAGGCGAGCCGCGCTATTCGGGCGTGAACATGTGGCGCGGCGTGACCCGCGCAAAGCCGATGCTCTCGGGTGCGACGATGGTGCGCGCGGGCTGGCTCACGCACGGCAAACTCGTCATCTATCCGATCCGCGACGATATCGACGGTGAGGGAACGCAGCTCATCAACTGGGTCGCCGAACTCGAGACGCCCGTGTACAAGAAACGCCGCGACTGGAACCGTCCCGGCGATCTCGCGGATTTCTTGCCCCACTTCGCCGACTGGCATTTCGATTGGCTCGACGTCCCGGCGCTCTTGCAAGCGGCCGACTTCGTGCTCGAATTTCCGATGGTCGATCAAGAGCCGTTACCGCGCTGGACGCACGGGCACGTGACGCTGCTCGGCGACGCGGCGCATCCGATGGTTCCGCGCGGCTCGAATGGGGCGGGTCAATCGATCCTCGATACGCGCGCGCTCACGGAGGCGCTGCTCGCCCACGACGACACGGCCGCCGCGCTCGCCGACTACGAGCAGCGGCGCCTCGAACCGACGTCCCGCATCGTGCGCACGAACCATATCGCGCCGCCGGACGCCATCATCGGCGAAGTGATGCGCCGCACGGGAGACCGGCCGTTCAGCGACATCGATGCGGTCATCAGCCGTGAGGAATTGCTCGCGATCACCGACGGGTATAAGCGGGTCGCGGGCTACGATCACGCCTCACTGCGGTCCTGACACCATCGGCGACGTTGCCGTTTTGTACCGCACAGGTGCCCCGGTTCCGATCTGAGGAGGTTCTCTGGCTGCCCTGACGACCACCACGACCTTCGCCCTCGAGGGGCTCAGCGATCCGCTGCGCTTCTGCGGACAATTCGATCAGAACCTCAGCGCGATCGAGGCGCTCATTCCGGTGGTCGTTCGGCTCGACGGCGAACGCTTGCACGTGAGCGGGGAGAAGGGTGCGGTCGATCGCGCGGTTGCGGTGTTCGAGCAGATGCTCGTCGCCGCAAGACGCGGGGCACTCGTTACGCCCGATGATGTCGCGCTTGCGACGCGCGGCGTCGCGGAAGGCCGCACGATCCCGCCGACGCTCTTCGTCTCGAGCCGCGGGAAAGAGATCCGGCCAAAGACGGCGGGGCAGCGCGCGTTCGTCGAGAGCATCGAGGCGAACACGCTCTCGTTCGGGATCGGGCCGGCCGGCACGGGCAAGACCTTTCTCGCCATCGTCATGGCGGTGCGAGCGCTCAAAGCGCGCGAGGTCTCGCGTATCGTGCTCTCGCGGCCGGCGGTCGAAGCGGGCGAAAAACTCGGGTTCTTGCCCGGCGATTTCAAAGAAAAAGTCGATCCGTATCTGCGTCCGCTCTACGATGCGCTCGGCGAGATGCTCGAAGACGGCACGCTCGGCAAATATCTCGAACGCGGCACGATCGAGGTCGCGCCGCTGGCCTACATGCGTGGCCGCACGCTGGCCGATGCGTACGTTATCCTCGATGAAGCGCAGAACGCGACGCGCGAACAGCTCAAGATGTTCCTCACGCGCCTCGGCCCGAACGCGAAGATGATCGTGACCGGCGACGCTACGCAAGTCGATCTGCCGAGCGGTGCGCAGAGCGGCCTGCGCGACGTGGACGCGCTCTTCAGCGACGTCGACGACATCGGCGTCGTTCATCTGAGCGAGTCCGATGTCGTCCGTCATCCGCTCGTCGCGAAGATCGTCCGCGCCTACGCGCGACTGCTGGGTTAGACCGCCGCGACTTCCGCTGCCAGCAAGTCGCCGAGGCCGAGCGCCCGCAGCATGCCGCTCTGAATCGGGTGCGACCGCGGTTGACGATCCGATGATACCGTGCTAACTTACGGAAAGATAGTACTTACCGAAAAGTTAGTAATGTGATGCTCGATTCGACCCCAGCCCGCTCCGCGCGCCCGTCGCGGGGCGATTGCTTCGACCGCCGCTGCCCGACCCGTGGCGTGCTGGCCCATGTCACGGGCCGCTGGGGCGCGCTCGTGATGGCGGCGCTCAAGGTGGACGGGACGCTGCGCTTCTCGCAACTGCGCACCCGGATCGACGGCATCTCGGAGAAGATGCTCGCGCAGACGTTGCGCGATCTCGAAGGGGACGGTCTCGTGCGCCGGGTCAGTTTGCCGGTCGTGCCGCCGCATGTCGAGTACGACCTGACGCCGATGGGCGCCGGCGTCGCGCAGCATCTCGAAGCGCTGGTCGACTGGATCGAGACGCACTATCGCGAGTTTGCCGGCGCGGCCCCGCAAGCCTGAGCCATGGCGATCTATCTTTCGAATGCAACCCGCGGTAGCGGGCTCGATTTCGTCGCCCTCGAGGCGACCACGGAGGCGCTGCTCGCTGCGCTGGGTGAGGCCGGATCCTCCGTATCGCTCTCTTTCGTGCGCGATCCGGCGATTCGCGCGCTCAATCGGGAGCATCGCGGCAAGGACGCGCCGACCGACGTGTTGAGTTTTCCGCTCGTCGAGGACGGCGATCCGTACGCCGGGGCGGAGCGGCTGTTGGGCGACATCGTGATCAGCATCGACACCGCGCGCCGTCAAGCGGCCGATTACGATGCGCCGCTCGCCCGCGAGATCGAACGCTTGCTCATCCACGGCCTCTTGCATCTGCTCGGTCACGACCACA
>Ga0209208_10009045_pt1 | contig 13140 bp, 7 predicted proteins | sample S1TSphfallax_3_FD_187694 | JGI IMG/M metagenome (GOLD analysis project Ga0209208, IMG submission 187694) | Host-associated microbial communities from peat moss isolated from Minnesota, USA - S1T2_Fd - Sphagnum fallax MG (SPAdes) (version 2) | ecosystem: Host-associated > Plants > Peat moss >...
TGAGGTTGATATGAATAAGTTTATTAGTACTTCTTTTGTTCATGGTTTCCATGGTTGCAGCAACTTTTGTGGATGCAACTATATTTGGTATGGGTGTTATTCTTCCCTTTATAGGTCATGTTTTTCAACAAATAATTAGGACCTAAGCAATTGGAGTAACTAGAATACAATAACTTGTGAAATATATTAGCTAGAACATATCTTACTTATATAAAATAATTGGTGTCCGCACATGCTTGATTCGATAATTTGTGATTGGTTGGAAACCCCCCCCCCCTCCTTCCCTCTCCCCCTTGGTTCTTTTGAGGGCTTTTAGCCAAAGTGAATGGCAGTTGATATCTCCATGGGAGATTACTATTTTTAATCCACATTGAGCTCAAATGGAATGTTCTTACAAACCATCATTTATAATTTTTTAAACTTTGGGAATGGGCATAAATGCCTTTTTTGGGTCAACTATGCCTTTTAGTAGGCAAGATTACAAGTTGCATTCACTTATTTAACCCCATTTCAAAAAAAATAAAATTGAATAGGTAGATTTTTTCTTGGATACCCCCCAAATTGTTTTAGGGGTGGGGGGTATGTAATAATAATATCATATATTGTAATACCTTGGCAAGTTGAACCAATGTTTGTCAAATAAATAAATAAATTGAAAAATCATTTCAACCAAATAGAATTTTCTTGAACGTTCAATATTTTCTTTCAGAATTTTTTTGTTACTTGAGGGAAATTTATTTTTTTTTGAAAATTTCAACATTTCTAAAAAAAAAAAAAAATAGTGTGGAAAACTGCCAAGGTAGTAATACGGTATATATTATTAAAAGCCAATATACCCATCATCTATCTCTCTTGCAAATGATGTCCCAACCCACCCCCAAAAGAAAAAAAAGGTTTTGGGTTTTGGCCTTTGGTGTGTGAAAAAAAATACACACACACACAAGTTGTGGAAAAAAAGAGTGCCTTCTTACACAGCATTCATTTGATAGGTAGAAGTGGACAAAATAGACTTTGATACATAACACTTTAGTCTTTTGCTTATTTGATCATTTTGCTTGCAAAATGGGTTTACAGACTAGTACAGCAAGTATAAATAATGGGTGCCAGTAGAAGCACTGAACTTTTTTCAAAATCACCCAAAGCCACTTTGAATATAATGGCTATGGCCACTTTTGGTCTTCCAAAAATTTGCAATTTTACTTTGGTTGCTGTTGCCACCTGTTTCCACAAGGCAAAGACCTAAAAAAAAACCGCTAGTTCAAAGTTGTTCCAGAGTTGAAAATCCATTGAAGGACACATCTTGTGTTCACCTTGACAAAATGTTTGCTTATATTGAAACTTTCATGAATAAAAACACTTCTGAGTGGGCACACACGAGTTAAGAGCTTGTTGTGTAGTGTGATAGGGTCACACTTATCGTATCTTGTTTTGTCTCTTTTAGACAAATGAGTGAGATTTTTACATTGTTTGCCCAATTGCAAGCTTACACAATCAAATTGTGGAAGACTTTAAAAACCGATTGTGTGTTTGGAGGCCTACGATGTAAAATTGGTCGTCGGCTATGGGCCATAATTGCAGGCAATACAAAAGTATTGTTGTATTTCTTTTTTTCATTGTTTGCCCTTACGTAACCCCCGATTCATAATTTTTTCAAAAGAATTATGGGTGATGCCTAAAACCCATTTGGGCCCATGACCATCCACATTTTGGGAGTGTAGTGGAAACTATTAAAGAAGCATTTGTGTAATGGACACATGCTTCGTAATGTCCATTACACACCCACAATGTGGCATAGTTTTCACAAAAATTTCTGATTCTGGTTCTAGAACCGAGTACAAGTTCTCTAGTTCCAAATTCCGAAACCAGATCCCATTATAAAACACCATCCATATCGATTTCAAGTAACCAAAAAACCAAAACCAACCTATGATTCTAACCGGCATGCCCAAACCAAGTACCCACCCCCAACACCACGGGTGGGTCTCGATGTAAACCCTTTTGCTAGAAGACGGAAAGTTAAGATCAAATGGAAGTTAAGGTCAATTAGAAGTTCATATAATAATTATTATATTATATTATAATGAAGATCAATATAATGTAAGGATATGGCTATGTATTGATTCATGACATATGGTTTTAGGGAAAAAAAAAATTCATTTTTTGTTGTTGGGTTTGGGGGGGGGGGGCCACTAAAGTCCCTTGTAGCCTACTAGGAGCAAACCATGTTAAAAATAAAATAAATTGGGCAGAAATAAAATTGACAGGCACGAAGGTCCCGCCAAAGTACGTACGTGTACGATACGCTAGCCCAGGAAGGCGCGCGGAAGAACCTTAGTTGTTGCCTTTTGCGAAGTAGCCTGGCAACTTCTTTCTTGTTGGCGCTGGTTCGGTTGTTCGCACGGGTTCTCCGCAAATTCGCGCTGGCTCGCGCGCGGGACTTTCTCTCCGATTGTTGTCGTTGTCGTTGTTGTTGCCGCCGACGATCTTGTTGTTGTTGTGGACGAGAATAGCATGCATCATCGTGCATTGAGTGCTGGCGTTTTGGTTTTTATCTTTGGTTTTTCTACAGTGCGTATTTTGGATGTCGGTTCTGCTGTTGAGTTGCAACGGCCTAATTCGTATTCTCTTCACGGTATTCGTCTTTAGGTAGTTTCTGCTTTGCTATGGCATCGTCTAGGTGATTGCAATTGCAAATACCACGCTTGTTGTGGCAGTTTCTGACGAAGAATATTGAGCTCGACTGGAGGTGCTTGCTTGCTAGCTAGCTTGAGAGAGAGAGAGAGAGAGAGAGAGAGAGAGAGAGAGAGAGAGAGAGAGAGAGAGAGAGAGAGAAGAGCGCAAGTCGCTATGCTTGTAGAAGTCTTGAGGTTTTGATCCAGCTCCGGATTTCGAAAGCGCTCTTGAAAATCACAAGGCGACAAAGCAAGCAAGCAAGATGAAGGTGCCATCTTTTCTCAAGATCAGAAGGACGCGGTCGCTGCAGTCGCCGTCTGTATCCTCTTCGTCCTCGGACTCTTCGCCGTCGTCATCATCTGAGCTTTCGTCGTCTCCGGGAAGAAGGCCGAAAGAGCTGTCGTCGTTGGAGCGTCAGGCCTTGTCGGTACCCAAGACTTCCTCCTCCTTTACGTCTTGGATGTGGAGGCAGTCCAAGAGGTGGAGCATGAGTGGCGAACTCTTGGGAAAACCAACCCAGAGAAACAGCAGCAGAAGTTCCGAGCTTTGTGTGCCGTCATGCTCCAGCAGCAGCGAGCTAGCAGAAGTCTTCACATACTTCGACAAGAACGGAGTGGGCAAAATCTCGGCAGTGGAGCTGGGGCTGGTGCTCTCTTCTCTGGGGATAGAGTACACGGACAAGGAGCTGGAGCTCATGGTGAGAGAGGTGGATGTCGACGGGGACGGCTTCATCGACTTGGAGGAGTTTATCAACCTCAACAAGTTGGCGTCTCAGGCGATCATGGCGGGGGAGGACGACAACAATACGGAACATCAAGAGAACTCGACGGCGGCAGAGCTGGAGGTTCTCAGAGACGCTTTCCATGTGTTCGACGTGGAGAAGAAGGGTTACATCTCCGCGGATTCGCTTCACCGGATCTTGTCCGGCTTGGGAGACGAGTGTATTACGCTAGAAGATTGTCGTCGCATGATCCATTCTGTCGACCAAGACGGCGATGGCCGAGTGGACTTCCATGATTTCCAACTCATGATGATGCACGGCAGCAGCAGCAGCAACCAGCTTGTATGCTGAAGAAGACGCAGCTCCGTGTTCTTCTTCTTCTTCTTCGGATTGGCTAGCACAGATTTCTGCGGATTGGGTATCAAGCCCGCACTGCAGATCTTTGTTGCAGTGACAGATGATCTCGAAGATGATCTTCTGCGGCTTCCTTTTTGTACTATACTAGGGTTTGGGTTTCTACGGTGCTTTGTGAGTCACCTTGTGAAAGTTCTGAAGAAAATCTCCCTCCCCAATGACGGAGATTTGGTGGGAGATTCTTTTTTGGCAATGTACAGAACTTGGGGATCCATTGATTGCCAATGAGAAAAGCTGGGCTGATAACAAGAAGAAGAAGGATCAATCTCATGGGACATGTGTACTCTATCTCTCTGTGTCTCTCTGACTTAGCCTCTGACTCTGTGTCTTGCACTATTGTTCAAACCATTGAGTCTTTTTGACTGTGTGCACAACAACTTTGTTCTAGTTTTGTGTTATCAAACGTGGCTTTTCTTTTGGTTTTTAGAGTCCATCCATCTCTCCTCTGTTTTTGCTGCTGCTTCTTGAATGTGTGGTTTTCAAGCTTTTTCCTTTTTAAAAAAAAATGTTAAAGGCAGGTTTTTCTTTTGCACTCTGTATGAACCATCTTCCTGAGTTGTGAGTGAGCTGTGAAAGGATCCAGACATGAGTAAAGATTTGAACTCACAACTCTGGTCATATCTGCCCACATTCAACTATACTCCTGCAGGAGGAGACTTAGCCAAATGGGTCACACACAGACTATCATCAGATCAGATTGAATCCCTGTTGATGCTTCTTTACAAGAAATGACACATCCTGTTAGTCAGTTAGGCTTACAACACTCTGTTCTTCTCTGTTTTTCCTCTCTTCTGCAGTTGTTGTCCATGGTTGTTCTGTTTGCTGCAGAACCTTCTTCAGTTATGTAGTACAGTCAGCTGTTATTACTACCAAAGGGTTCTTAATGGTTAGGTAGACTCAGTGCTCATCTTCCAATCTGATTTAAGAATCTAAAACTCACTACATATGAAGACGCAAAATATACGGAGTCTGCTACCTTTCCTGGTTTCATATTATTTGAAGCAGTAAAACCTCCATTTTGTTGTGCAACGATGTATGATGATGTGATGATGGAAGGTCAATAACTTCATTGTGACGCCTTGAAGGTGAAGAAGCAACATGATTTCCCATTAGACTTCTTGACTCATCACATTACTCTCAAGTCCTGTGTTTCTTTTGAGTGCTGGTAGACCTAATGTCAAGTCTTCCTGTTGCTTCTGAAAATGCAAAAAAAGCTAATGAAGAAATATAATTTGTTGACTAAACTTTTGAGCAGATTATGATATATAAATCTATGTCCACATTGGGTTGTTGATTGATTGATGCAGTCAGTGGGGGGGGGGGCAATAATGGCAACTCAAGATTCCCTTGCATGTAAAACTGCAACAAAAACTCAGGATCAAATATTGTATTATTGTTTGACCAAAATTTTGAGTAGATTATGATCTACAGATCTATGGCCCCACGATGGGTTGTTGATTAAGACAGTACGGGGAGCAAGCAAGAAATGTTGTATAATTGTTTGGCAAAAAAATTGAGCAGATAATTTTAATCTACAAAGCTAAGCTCACATTGGGTTGTTGATGAAGATCGTTGGGGGAAGTAATGGCAACTCAGAATCTTTCCATTGCTTTTGAAGTTGCAACAAAAATGCAACAGAAACCACAGGATGCACATATTGTATAATTGTCTGACTGAAATTTTGAGCAGATTCTGATCTACAAATTTATGCCCACATTGGGTTGTTGAAGAAGATTGTTTGGGAGTGGGAGGGGGAGGGCGAAGGGGAGCGTAATGGCAACTAGTCAGTGACATCCCATGATTGAAGGTGATGGTACCATAGTTTTGCAATTGACTCACAAGCTTAAGTTATGACCCCCCAATCACTTTTGTCACTTTCATTGTGGTTTGTTTTACTGGAACTGAAATAATGCTTCAGCATTCAAAGGATTATTGTGAAGTTCTTCTCTCTGCAAATCTCATATATGATCATCATCACACACATTGCAGTTATATTTACCCTTAATGCTCTTGAATATAATAGTCATGGTAATGCTGGATTGCACTTATACCATTTTCTGTTATTGAATTCAAGGACATTATAGTGGTTATCTGTAAAGTACGCCCAAACTGGGTGTGCTGAGCCCCAGTTTAGGAAAAACTGGGGACCATATCAAAAGTCAGGATGAAAACAACAGTACATAAAAGGGGGAAAAAAACAGAGGACCAAACTAGTTTGCTCACCAAAATTGGTCTTTAACAGGAGTCTCACTTCCCCCAGTTTTGGATTTACCTCCACCCAGGCGTTCACTTGCAAGCTCAAGTGCCTTATCAGAATAAGGTCCTGCAAATCTTCTGAACTGATACCCAGTTTCATGTAATTGTATACCCAATTGTACTCAATTAAAATTGTGGCTAGTGGCTACACTCAAATTGGGGATGAAACATGGATTAGAGGGTCAAACTACGACCCCAATGACAGGGTGAAATTGTAAACTGGAATTTGAATTTGCAAACTGCAAACTCACAATGATCAGCATGTTATTGATGCTCACTCTACACTATTCAAGCCTATGTCATGTTTAGTGAATAACTTGCACACTATTTCAATTGGGCTAAAGCCCTGTAGAAGCTCACATATGGGGTGTGGGTGAATGTGCTCTCTAAGTTTTTTTGGGAAGAAACACACACACCTTTGCTCCAAAAAAAAAAAGCCCAATTCATATGATGTAATTTGCTCCTTTAAAGTACCAACAAAAATGCCCAAGTCATTTCATGTGATTTGCTCCTTTAAAGTACCCAAAAAAATGCCCAAGACATTTCATGTGATTTGCTCCTTTAAAGTACTAAAATGCACAAGGGATTCTTTACTTTGTGGCAGGCTTTGTTTTGGCATTTTGATGGTCAATCCGAGGTCAAAATTTTCAAAGACCTGCCCTTGCCTCGTACCTGCCCGGAACTGATTTTCAAAATCCTGGAACTGGGTAGTTCTTTTAGCTTAAAAAGACGTGGAAAGGGCAGCTTTTTTTTTAATTATAAATTCCAGATACTCAGACCGGGTTTTATTTTTTCGAGTGTTAAAACTCAACCTGGTATGACCATGATATCAACACTGGTATGCAAGTTTTTAAAAATACCCAATAGCAAGACCAGACAAATATTGTAGCACTAATTTTTTAATTTTTAAAACAAAAAGCTTATTATGCCGAATAATTCAAAATTTATAGTTAGACTGGAACAAGTTCATGAGAACAATCCAACCAAGAAGACAACTTATGATAATGAAAGTAGTTTTATTAAATTTAGTTTGTATATGTCAAAATCTTCAGAATCAAAACTAAGCTGCTGAATTAAAATTCTCAAAATATATCAATTAGTAACCTATTGAAGTTCCAAAGTTATTACAATACTAGATACCACATTTTGGCTATACTAGACATTTTGAGTATACTAGATGCCACATTTTGGCTACACTATATATTTTGAGTATACTAGATGCCACGCTTTGGCTATACTTGATATTTTGTGCCTCTACTATTCTATGCATTTTGGTCCCCATTTTGGACCACATTGATGTGCTTTGGTCTTGCCCATCAATTTTGATTTTCAACCTTTAGCTTTATTGTAAAGGAAAGTCTTTTTTGAACTTGTCACATATAAGTTGCAATTCTCACATGGCATTCATGAATTTTCAAAGTTTATTTCAAACCTTTCAAATTGGTTGTGGAGGAAACAAACAGCACAAGTAATGTGCTATAATTTTATATATGTTAATACAAGGAGCACCCTAAGTAAAATCTCTGAGTAAATTAAGAAAATGATGTGTAAAAATTCCAAATTCTTGTTTAAAAATTCTTTGCAATTTGCATGTTTGGCATGCAATGTTGATTCATTAAAGCAACTCTTACAAGTCAAAACTTCATTTCTAATTGGTCATATAGGCATTTTTCATCCCTAACATTCAATCCTATTTTGTAAACCCCTAAATTGTGTATATTTTTTACACTAATCTTATAACCCTTGTTTGTATATAGCCATGCTTAAAAATTTATGCTCCTTGATTGACACACAAAACCCATGGAAAAGATGAATGGGGGAGGACCTCATTGACCCTCTTGGATTTAAGGCCCATATGAAAACTACCGCATGTCATTTTGACATGTGAAAAACATCACTGAGTTCCAAACTTAGAAAAATTAAATATTGCATATTACTAGTGATGATCAACTTTCAAAAGGTGAAAGATGAATGTAGTGGTTCATTTACAAAAGCATTAATGTAATTGTCATGCAAGAACATGAACTGATGATGTTCAAGCTAATGTTGGTCATGTTAAAATGGGGATCATTTGATGTTATTTTATAAAAGCATCAAAGCAACTTTTTTGTAAGAACATGAGGTGATGGCATTTGAGAGAAATTGAAGCAAGAAGGAATGAAATGATGGATAGATAACACAAGATGTAAACTTGGGCTATGAATAGTTGGTTTGGAATGCATTTGAAATGCAATGTTTCTATGGAAAACATAGTAGAATCCGGAGTTGGAAACCTTTCCAAATCAACACATCATCCTTGCTATCCTGAATAGCCCAACACACATGTTTGACATAAAAATGATTATGATAATTCTTTATACAATGAACACATCAAATTTATTACTTGTACTAAAGATATATGTGTCAAAACATATTTGAAAACTTGCTAACGTCTATTGTGGGAGAGATTGGACTTGTTGCAAGGGCATTGTAATATTAGTTGTACCATGCAATAAGGCCCATTTTCAATAGACATTAATTAAACCATAATTATCTAAATTGCACAAGGATTGCATAGATATTGTCTAAAGTTAACTACTAGCCATAATAACCTACAAAATTCAAAGTGACATCATATCGACATGTATCACCTCCTTCAAAATTGGTTATTTGCTTCCTTTAGAAAAATAATCCTATGTGAGAAACATGGCCCAAAAGAAATCTACTTATAAACTCTAGGATTCACAATCCTATTACACCACCCTAGAGACTTCTTCCAATCACGTTTGATTATAAAACATCCTAACTTCAAATTGGTTCCACTTGTTGTCAACATTCTTGTTATGATTAACACTTATTAAATTGTTTAATACTAAAAAATGAATTTGGAAACAACTATGGAAAAACTAACTTATAGTGACAAGATGATTAATTCATAATGTTCAACTCCATTTGTTACAATTTTGCCCTTATGCTTGTTTGGGTAAAACATCACTATAACATAGTAAGAGACATATAGTTGTGATTGAAGAACTTGCACACACAATGGAAAGATCCAACACTCAATTGTTAGTCCCATGCATTAACACATTATCCAATAACCCATACTAATAGTTGAATTTGAAAATTTTGTTTTATAAAAAACTTGAAACTATAATTGTAAAGATGAAAAAATGATAGTGACCAACTTTAGAAATTGGTATTTCTTGTTGATTTGTTTTTCATGTAGTTGATTTTTTTATAAAAAGGCACAACAAATAACACAAATCAAGTCAATTCAAACAATAGGAAAGTTAGATTCCCACAATAGAAAATCATTAATTTTTATATGATGGATTAGAAATTCAAGATTTTTATAATGGAAAAAAAAACTTGTTTTATGTTCCTAACATATTATATTGCTATATAAAGGCATGAAAAATCATTGTGCATTATTACATGTCATATAGAATGCATTTCAAGTCCTTGAAACATTTGGGGAAAAATATCAAAAATGTTGATTATAATGTTTTATCAATGAACTTTTGAATACTTTATATTCGTTAGATTCATTTCAAATTATTTCACATGTTTCCATAATGTATTAGCTATTATCATGTAAACACATTAAAAATTTGAAACACTAATATAAAATTTGACACTAAACATGAAAAACCAAACATTGATTAAACTTGTTATGGTTGTTATTATTTTGATGCATTTCTTTAGCTTGTAACACCATGTCCAAAAAGCTAATGCACCAATGACTTTGAAACATTGAACCAAGGTGCTTGTTATGAATATTTAATATTTGAGCTATTTGTTAAGTCCTTGTCCTTGTCCCCATCCCCCACAAGGTATATTGACTCTTTCAAATTCCTTGGATATATATATATATATAGTTTTGAATGCATTTCAAATCTTCAAAGGTTCATCTTGCAAACCAAAAATGAATTCATCTTAGTTTCTAAAGCAAGACCTTTATCCATATTCACAACAATTAGGCTTGACTAAATCTATGGTTTTAGTCCTTATTGTTGTTCGTTTTGGTGTAGGTTAGTTCCATTTCTTGAGATGTACAAATTTATTGTTAAAATCTTGACCAATATGAAATATAATAATCATCATCTCAATAGATGTCATGTTCACCTAATCTTATACAAAATCATAGTTTTCATTATGGAATTTGTAACTTTCATCAAAAATAGTATCATCAACACTTTGAGTCAAATGTTGTTATGTATTGTTGTAACTTTGGACCTTGTCAAATTCATAGATGATAACACCAAGTTGCATTTGGAGTCAAAGTCCATCTACAAAATTACAACTTTTCCCCATTGAAATCACGACTTCTTAAGTCATTCAACTTGACTAACTTGTTTGTTTTGATTATAAATTTGATAATTTTTTGTTAAAGTTAAAGGTTTTGGAAATGACATAATGTTTTTTGACTTGTTTGTTTGACTAAAGGGGTTTTTTTACTACTTGGTCAAATGTGATTATTAAAAATAAAAACATTTTTTGAAAATCTGAAAATTTAAACTTTCATTAGTAATTAGACTATCAAAGTAACAAGTTTTCGATTTTTTTAAGTCGATAAATAGTAGATTGTAGGATGGTGACATCTTGAAAGGTCATTGAAGGGTTACCCAAACAAAGTGCATTGGTTCACACTATCTTTATTGAAATACGTTTTCGATAGTCATTCAAGTTGGATGACACCTTTTTTGATAACAACATTTGAACCTTAAATTTGGAGATGAAGGGAACTTTTTTCATGATTTTCTAGACACTTTTAGAAAATTAAAGGTTAGGAATAGAACTAAATATTCTTTGTAACTTTCATGTTTGAAGAAATTTTGATTTGGTAGAAACATTTTCTTTGGTAGTTTAATATTTTGTTCTTAATGTTTCTTTCGCTACTTTGAAGTTTCTTGATCAAAGTGTCTTTTTGATATTTTTGATAGGCATATTCTTAGTAAGAAATTCGGAATAGGGATGGGACCATATTTGTAAATATGTTAAATATGTGAATGTTTTTCATAGGCTATCAAATCATTATTCATAAAAGGCAAAAGTTTCCATGGGTGTTACCACTAGGAACCATTTCAAAGAATGGTGAAGGAACCAAAAGTGACCAAATAATATTCTTGGGACCTTTTAAAAATATATTTTCACAATTATAGATTTTTTTTCTCATGTTTATCTATTTCATGCTCAATATGACCCTAAGTTTTTATTGGAATTAAAACAATGAAAATTGTTCTAAATTTGTATTCCTAATTGTCATGGCACATTCAAGAATCATGCTCTTGAACTTTGAAAATTCATAACTAAATTATAATTAATCAATAAATTATATATATATCAATAATCAAATAGAAGAACATCAAAGGTATTTTAAAAAATGATTTTCCAAAAAAATACCTATACATGTTTCAAATTAATGTTCATAACTAAAGAGTTTAAGGATAGGAAACATTGTTACATCTTTTAGACTTATTTTAGATGCAATGATTAGGAACATCAAAATACAAAATATTTTCTATATCATTGATATTTCAAATTCTATATAAACTAGTAATGGTCACCAAAAAATTCTAATGAAAATATATAAGGTAGGGTTGATTGCCCAACCATCTCCCTTTGACCTAAGAGGGATTGTCAAGAATAGTAATAAAAAAATTGGAATTAAGGTAATGTAAGAACATAAATAGAATCTAACATAAAGTGATTAGCACTTATCTTGGTAATGTTAATTACCTAAAGAAGGCAGCATATTGATTTTGATAAAAAGGGAGGGTTTTGTGTGAGTGGGTAGCATTAAAATGTGTGTAGTTAAAAATGAACATGAGGGACTATTGGATCAATAATAGAGTGTGAGTGTGTGAATATTTTGGTTCTAATAGGTAATAAAGACCATTTTGTATTTTTGTAGGAAGAAATTTAAGTTATTGGGTGTGTGACAATTATGTGTACCCACTACTATAATTTTTAGTTTTTTTGGGTTTTATTTTTTACTATTATAGTAGTATAATTTACCATGGATGACACTAGTCAAAAAAAGTAAAAAATATGTGAGTAAAAATATAAGGTGCAATATAGTGGTTGTTAGGTGAAAAATATAAGTTAATTAGTTTTTAAAAAGTACATTTTACTCAAATAATCAATTTAATTATAATATAAGGTATGTAATAATCTGGAATAATGGATTTTAATTAATATAAGGTGGCTTTAATATGTATATATTAGATAATTAGATAATAATAAGGTGATAAAAAATAGGTTGGACAATTATCTAATTACTCCCCCTAAAAATGGTTGTTTGACACATGTAGATCCCAAACTTTACACTAAGTGTCCCCATTGGGCCAAGATAGGTTTGTGTCTTTGACTAATTAATTTGTCACATTATCAACTTGAATACTAATCAAATTGTCAATGTTTCGGTTCATGTTTACTCACCACCTATCATCATTTGATTGTGATTTGATTAGTCAATTCATCAATTTGCCAATTTGATCATTAGTCAAAATGATAGTTGAAATGTGCCTCAATTTTATGCCATGTGACATCATCTTGGTTTGATACTTAATTCCATGTGTTACCATTTGGTTTCATCATCACCCACCATGTGTTATCATTTGATTGAATTTTGGTTGGCCAATTAATCGGTTGATTGATTTGGGTTTTAGTCAATTTGACAATTAGAATGTAAGACAATTGCATTCCACATGGCATCATTTGGGTGACTTCTTAATTACACATCATGACTTGAACCCATCATCATTAACCACATGTCATAAATGGTTTAGATGCCATTTACCATCATTTTTGTCTTCATTCATTTGTACAAAGAATTGTTGATTGCACACTACTTTATCACAAAGGAGTGGCTTTTTGACCAAGTAGGGGCACAATGAACCATGTCCCAATTGACTAATATTGGACATTTATTATCATGCATTAACTTTACCTTTTGACTCTTTTTAGTATGAAGACATGTTTTTAAACTAATTCTAAAGTGAAGTACTTACATATGAGCTAGACATCTTTACCAACTTCATCTAAAGAACCAAATTGGTTTGTTGGTTTTGTTGACTAACAATGATTCTAGT
>Ga0209208_10009046_pt1 | contig 13139 bp, 12 predicted proteins | sample S1TSphfallax_3_FD_187694 | JGI IMG/M metagenome (GOLD analysis project Ga0209208, IMG submission 187694) | Host-associated microbial communities from peat moss isolated from Minnesota, USA - S1T2_Fd - Sphagnum fallax MG (SPAdes) (version 2) | ecosystem: Host-associated > Plants > Peat moss >...
CAAAAAAAAAAAATTTCTAAATGAGATACATTTATATCTCACATGTTGGGGATACAAAAGTTCAAAACCTGATTATGTCAAACTACTGGGCATTACTTTAAAGTGAATGTAACACAATTTTGGGACAATATTCCTCAGTATAGACAATTTCTTTGGAGAAAATCTGCTCACAAGTTAATGTGGTAGGAATGAAAATTGTGCATTTTGATTTTGGTTTGATGATTTAATAACCAATTGACAATATTGTGTGACATGTTGAAACAAAAATATTTACGAGTAATTCGAGACCTAAATCACAAGACTGATCATTTGATTGAAATAAAGTGTCCTAATACATCATATGGAAATTTTTTTCGCTCATTTCAACACCTATTTGATACATCTAGTCAATTATGCCTATGATGTGGAATTTTTGTTTATTCTTAAAAGCCTGTTGTGATGTGGAACATTCATAATTGGCTAAAAAAGACAACCAAAAACAGATTGAGTTTTGAGTTTTGGTGTTCATGACTATTCAGGTTAGGAACTTGGAGAAGACTCTGCGCATGCTAATCAGACAATATAGTGAAGAGAGACGACTACTCCATGAAAAACACAAATGTGTGGTGTCTGAACTCAAAGCTGATCAACAGGTACATTGATGCAATAACCAAACATTATTGATTGGCTTGTTATAAAGAAAAATAGCCCAGAGGAAAGTTTGGAAAATGAAAGTTTCTATACTTTGTCCAATGTGTTTAAATTTTGGACAACGTGTTCATTCTTGTGAGGAACTTTAGAGAACTCCTTCCATAATAAGGCATATATATCACTTAAATGCAATGGAAGGATATCAATGCGAGAATTTGGATTTGATCAAATTTTTAAACTATATCATTGAAATTCTCTTAGTTAATTGATCATCATGATTGATAATTTTTCATTGAGATGTCAAGAACCAAATAAGATGTGCTTTCTCTCTCAATCCTGATGTTTATTAGTATTTCACGTCATAACTACAATCCAAACAAACCAAGTCATAAACCTATATGGAAATAAAACTATTAACATCCAAGAATGTAATTGATATAAACAAAACCCCCTTTGGACACGATATATAGTTAAATTTTTCTTTAAAAATCACGTTCACTGTGTAAAGCTTAACTAATCAGAAAATTTTTGTCTTTGAATTGCATTGATTAAGTGTCAAGATGATACAAAATTAAAACGGCAACACATCTACATTATTGTGTGGAGATGTGAAATGAAATTAACTGTTTATATATTTCTTATATCTTTCTTATGAATTTTTTTGCAACAAGAACATGATTAGTTAGAGGGAAGAATTTTTTAAAACTAAGAGGGTAAGTGCAATAATACATAATATACCTTTTTTTAAAATATGCAGATGATAATAAAGGAGTTATATAAATAATATTGACCTTCACACTATAAAATGGGAAAAATCCTAAATTTGAAACACCACCTGCATGTACACAGAGATTGAAAAGCATGATAGTGCAAAAATCCAAAGAGCTCAAGAAATTTAGGCACTTAGCTCAACGTGTTCTTCAGCAACGAAGTGAAGTTGAACTATTCCTTATTGACTCTATTAACCTTGTGAAACATATAGTGTGGATGCAAACACAAAAATCTCACACTTTAGTAACACACATGGGACGTCAAGGAAATGGAAAATTTAGCAAAGAAAATAATAAATCAAAACCATACTACAACATCCCAACCCCAATTTTGCCAGCAATTCCATCATGTTCTTGGCCGGGGGTTGCTGGCCCATGGCCTCAGGTTCAACCGTCGTTTCCTTGCGACTCAAAATGTTCCTCGGGAAAAACATATTTAGAAAATGATCAGAACTTACAAAATGAAGAGTTTGCAAGAAATGTTCTTGGACATGAGATTGATAGTCAATTGGACATTTTGGATGATTTAGATGAATCGAAAATCCATGATAAAATTTTGCCAAAAGTTGACATTTCAGAACTTTCATGGACAGATCGAGAAAAGGTGTTGAGATATCTATTTAAAAAAATAAATATTAGTCATCAAATGCACAATAAAAACAATTCATATGGTTCTAAGAATAAAAGTTCAAGAGGCATTGCTTGAATATAATGTGTGATTGTACTTAAGTGAAGTAATCTAGACATATGTTGAAAAATGATAATGAAAATCTCAAACTTATATAGCATTAATATTTTTAATTGCATATTGTATTAATTACAATGTTTGAGTTTTCAACATCTATTTCAAGTGGAACATAACATTGTCAACTAATTTTAGAGTTATTATTCCACAAATACAAAAATTATGTGCAGTTAAGTCATCTATTCATATTTTAACCTTTCAGTAAAAGATTGGGTTAAAAGTACTTAGGTAAACCCAACCTGATTTTGGGTACCTGAATGGATGTTAAGGTAGGTATCTTTGTTCCTGAACCCACCCAACAACTCTTAGGATATTTAACTATTTAACTACAAAATGCCCTGAGATGAGGTTGGTTAAAGAAAAAAAATTCAATTTAAATATGCGCATTTATGTGTTGTTCTCCAAGTTTTCCCTTTGTTAGTTTGTGTTATACTAAAAGCTCTAATCAAGCTGTTTCCCAGTCTCTTTTATTAGAGGATACCATGTTGTATGGATTGCATAGTCAATTCAGTTATTCCTCCAGTTATTGGTCTTCCATTGCATGCCATATTTAGATCTCAAAATCTTTTAAGCAAGATAATACTAGCAATGCAATTTTGGCCAAAGGGGTGAATCTCATGAATTTAAGAGTTGGAATGAAAGTGGTCACTATAGTCAACTTGAACAAAAAGTTGCAAGTGTATGTGTGATTGCTTTGTTTTGGTCCACAAGTATGGGTGATTAGTAGGCTAACATCTTGGCAATCAACTTGCGTGGTGTGAAAAAACAATATTGCACCCATCTATGCAAGATCAAGAGCATTGACACCAAGAATTGCAATGCAAATTTGACCATAAACAAAGAGTGGCTATGGGAAACAATGTGCATTGAAAAGACATCAAAGTTAGAACAAAAGGTTTAAAGAGCATTACACACTTTTGTAATTGACAAAAAATAGACTTGAAACAATGATCAATAATCTTCCTAGCAATGCTACAATTAGCTGATGCCTCATTCTTGAATTTAGTTTGTTCAAAATTATTTAGTGCCAAAAAGTAAGACATATCAAGGTTTACAAGGTATGAGAAAAATTAGGTGAAATCCTTAGATTTTTTTTTTGGTTACTTGGGGAGTAATCAACCAACCTGGAATGTATATACTTATAAAGGTGATTTTAAAATAAAAAAACAAATTGTGTTTTTTTTCGTGACCACACTTTAAAACCCTCCCAAACTATGAGCCTTTTCACTACAATTTTGGTATTATTGGAAAGCTCTCAATGAGATGGTGTACAATGGAACAAAAGTGATTGAATTTCGAGTGATTTTTGTCATTGAAAATAATTAAAACTTATAAATTTAATCTTTTCAACCAATCAATGTTTTTTCATCATATTCTCCTTTTTTCTTTTCACCTCCTAACCCCTAACACACTCAGTGCCAACAACATTTGGGTTCAAAATTGGAGGTCAATTTTAACAATTAAATTTGTTTTTTGAAAAAACATGTCTTTTAAAAACTTGAATAGGTTTTTTGAAAAGTTATATCCTTTAAAGCCTTGAAGATGATCCCAATTGGGCCAACATCACAAAGGCCCATTAATATAAGTGAAAAGAGGAAAATTGTGGGCAAAACATAAAGGATAAAAGTTCCCATCAAGTTTCACAATCACAAATACCCAACATGTTTTCAATAGCACCTCATTTTGTTTCATATGTTGAACTCTTGAAACCTATATAGGTGAGAGAATATTAGGACTTTTATGTTTATATGCGTGGAGTGAATACTTCTATATTGGGGAGTCTTCAAACTTTCAAAACTTTTTGTGATGGGCCAATACAAAAGGATCATTACAAAAAAAAAGTAATAAACAAGCAAATAAATAAATTCTAAGGTGCCCTTCAACTAACTATTATTGATCACATTATATAACACCAAAATTGATATCTTTTCGTGTTCATAAAGAGATATTCCAATGTCACAACACCAAACTAACCTAAAACCTCCATCTTATGTCTAAAGAAAAGGGACATCAAGTAAAACTTGATTTAGGATTATTATAGAAATGATTCATTTGTACAAAAACACAAAACAAAACATTAGAACTTGCAATGAATAAATAAATAAAAATTCATAAATGTAATTCATAAAACACAAGGAAATACAATAATCATGAACATAATTCAATTACAATTTTGGTCAAATTTCACCTTGTCTTCATTAGAATGCTTAGTTTTCATGGTTGCATACCCACATCAATACACACCTTGTCCATTCCAACCAACCTTTCCCCAAATTTTCAAGCCATCTTATACACTTCTAAAAGTTTGTGGAAACAATTTAGATAAAGATGTCATGGAAGCCCATAGAAACTTTCTTATTTGTTGTATCATATTGGCATGCTTTTAACATGGCATGACCAAAACATGTACCTTGGAAAGGTTCCTCTAATCCCAAGTTTTCACAACTCACAATAACATTCAAGGTTGCAACCATGGTTCCCAAATTTGCACCTTCATTTTTTATGTAAACAAACATTTTTTCCTCACTCCATATTCGTCAAGCAAAGTTTGAAGCTGCACCACTTATCTTGATTGCTTCAAACAACTTTATTATAATTATGTTTGTGGGTTGTTAGTCTACATAAATGAAATTTAACAAATGCAAAGATGTCATTGGCATCCACTAACATCCAAAAATCAAAAGTTGTCATTGTTGACAATCAAACTTCCAAGGCAAGTAATACATACATTTTTTTTGTCTTTTCCGCCAATTTAAGTAAGACCTCCTCTATGAAGGTTTTCATAGAAAGAAAAACCATTCATGAACACAATTGCAATGCCAAATGTTGTTACTAAACATTATCCCTTGTTTGAAATGGGGAAGAAGACTTAGTGATGAAGAGAACCAAGTCTCATAGAAATGCTTATTGCTACTTATGATTCTTCTTAAACAAATCCACAAAACCAAAAAATTCAAATATGGAACTTCATCCAATTGCAGACCTTTTCTTAGCAAGTCATCAAACATCAAATGGGCATGTATCTTTGTTGTTCACTTCTTCAATAAATTTCTAAGCAAACATACAATGTTCATCCTTTACATGTTTTATCACGACTATGATGCCATTAGTTTTGAAATAAATGATAAGACCCTTCCAACATTTTGTTCATTGAATAAGGAGTGTAAGCTTGGTTTATTTTTGTAACAAACAATGCAATGCATTAATTGAGGATTGATGAAATCTATAAACCTACCATCAAATTTATATAGAAAAATGTTTGGGATAGAAGTTTGGCTACATGGTTTCCAAAACTTAGCTTGTGTGTGTAGAGCCTTGAAAACTGCTACTATAACAAGCTCATCAATCTCTTTAATTCCACTTCCATGCAATGATGAAGATGGTGGTTCATGCACACTATAAACCTTTTTATTTCATTTTCACCATTATCTTACGACAAATTTGGGACCTCAATTGACACAATGTCATTCTTTTTCTCTTTACAATCCTAGTAGATAAATTGTTAAACATTTCCGAAATCAAGCATTGAACTTCATCAAAATTCATCTTGACAAAATGCATTATGCTCCTCTCACAATGAAGAGTGCAAAATGTGAATTATGTAAGTTACAACCTCTATGATTTACATTATGCAAGCAAATCACAAAGCAAAGAAAATAAAAAATTGAAGAGTATTTTGCACTTGTCGACAAAAAATTATTGTTTCTCACACTTTGCACCACCCCCTTTCAATGTTAAACAATGCAAAAGCACACAATAGGCAATGTTCAAGTTCTTAAAAATTACTACCTTAAAACCAAATCACACAAAGAACTCAACTCCATTACCAAATGGATCCCAAGCTCACAAGAAATGAAAGAACCAAAATCAAATTTTGCATCCAACAAATGTCAAGGACAAAATAAAGATACAATTATGAGACAATTAGACTTGACATACAAGGAACTCATCAATGAACAAAAATTAAATGACTTTATTGTTTGAATAATGCATGATGCAAGTTGTGCATGAGATCAATTAGAAACACAAAGGCCACAACTTGTGTTGTCAAAATTGACAAGTTGTGCCTTTCAAACCTTTTTTTATTCTATCCAATAGAAATTTTTAAAAATCATTAACCTTTTTTTTAAAATTATATCAACTAAACCTCTTATAAGTCTTACAAACTAACATTTTAGAAATTTCCATTGGCCTTGTCTTCTAGAGGTTTTGGCCATTTTTTCTTTTTAAAAAATTAAACCTTCTAAAAACTTCTATCAATTATTCTTTCTATAAGTTTTTGTTAACTTTGCATCCTTTAGAAACATCTAAAAAATAACTTTTAAGAAACTTCATGAATTATTCTTTATGGATTTTTCTAAAAGATTCTAGAAATTTTTTTTTAATTCAAGTTCAATCCTCAAGGATCTTTTTGAAAAAATTGAAAAAAATTCAAACATATTTTTCATGGATCTTTCTAGAAACTTTTAAAGTTTTCAAAACATATTCTTCATAGATCTTTCTAAAAAAAAATTAAAAAATTCCAAACACATTCTTCATGGATTTTTGTGAAAACTTTAAAGACTTCCAAACATATTTTTCATGGATCTTTGTGAAAACTTTAAAAAATTCCAAACATATTTTTTTCATGGATTTTTTTAGAATCTTTTAAAAACTTCCAAACACATTTTTCATAGATCTTTTTTTAAACTTCTAAAATTTTCCTTTATAGATTATTATCCATGACAACAAACTTAACAAAAGCTTTTAAAAACCTCAAAGTTTACCCTATTGACAATTCTTTACTTGTCGACTTCCTTCAACTATTCACCTTTAGAGGTTCTTAAGGCCTCTAGTTTAACTTTTTGATACCTGCCACTTAAAAGTATATATAACCAAATATATAACTAATGGTTATCTGTGATTGTTTCAAAGAACTGCCCGGCGTTGGTCATATGACCAATGTTGGCTGATTTTAAATCTTTGGCCAAATTTGGGTCTAGATCAAAATGTAAGAACTAGATACTTGTTTGCATGGACTTAGACCTCAAATCAACCTTGAACCCAGAATGGATGGGTCTCATAAAGCCTAGAATTGATGACCCAGCAACCAGCAGTCTAAAAAGTTAGACCCAACCCCACAACAATTGACAAGTTTTAATTTCTGAAAATATTCCCTAGACCCAGAATCAGAGGGTCTTCCATTTTACAAAAATTCTAGACCCACACCCCACCATCCTTCAAAAATCAAGAACCAGCTAACATTAGTCACAACATCAAATACTCCTTTAAATATCACACTAAAGTAATTGTGCACTGCACCTCTTAGAAATTCAAAATTGCTATGGCCATTCAAAGAAATGGATGAACACCAGAGTCGTTGTCCAAAAGTTACACCAACAGACATCCCAAATGAAGCAATGTGCACAATTGCCCTGAACTCGTGATAAAACATCAACCTCAGACCATACAATTGTTGACTCAGCTGCTGGTTCAAAGAACGGGGACAGACCACATGTTAAGAAATTTTCAGCTTCCTATGCATCAATACGAGTTGCGTATCACATTACCTCCTGATGAGCCCATGTGCATGTGACCACTACCTCAAGTTTCATGATTTTACAGAGTAAAATTCTGCCAAATGAGGTTGGAGAACTCCAAATCTACAAGCTCATACCTCAATGCTTGACACAAGGGGTGATTTTGATGTGCCTCCATGCTTCAAGCTTCGGCCATGTGATCTGACCCCTGATTACCTGACATGTGTGAAGTCTGCATCAAATTTCTGTAATGCTAAGCTTTAGTTATACAATGATATGGTCACTGCTCAAATAGCCCACAACTATGATGATGAGTGCTTAACAACCCATTCTACCAAAGTTGGCACTGCAAATCCTGTTGCTCCCTGCTTGTCTTTCCAGACAGGCCCAGCAATGTCCAAATGTGCCCACAGAAGCTTCTCATCCACAAACTGCACAACACACATCATGATTTGAGTTTCTGTGGCACTCCATTGAAGCAATGTCCAGGGAGATGCTGCATAGGACAGGATGCAACAGCTTTGTCACAAGGACACGAATGTCTGGATTCACAATAACTAGAAGCTCACAAGACAGCATAGTAACAGGAAGATACAAGGAAAGCTGCAATGGATCTTCACCTGCTTTAAGAAGAGTGCAGCAGTGATGGAACCCCCTGGACGACCTCCTGTGTTAACCATATCTGCAATATTTGACTTCATCATGTCCCAGTACCCCTCTTCCATGGGCATCCGCCACAACTTCTCTCCAGCCCTCTTGGATGCTGCTGACAGCTCTTCAGCCAGCTCATCACTGGGTGAAAACATGCCTGTGCTTCAAACCATCCTTGTTTCAGTGAGGGCAATATGCAAATTCATGCCAAACAAGCCGAATAAAGACATGTCTATCTAACATGATACAGACAGTACAAAGCAAAAGGTCAATGAAGATCGTTAAAAGAACAAGACTGACCTCCAATCTCATTTCCAAGGGCAATGATGCATGCTCCAGTCAAAGTTGCAAGATCAACAATCTGCAAATTGAAATGTTTTAACATCAACAGGTCATAGGCTTCAACTAAAAGAAAAAGACAAGGAAAATTGACAAGGGAAAAAATAGAGGTAGAATCTGCTATTACTTCATGACTAAAAAAGATATCCAGGCTGTTCAGACATTACTGAGTTTGCAAAGTTCAACTGACACAACTGCAACTGCTGTAAGATTTCACCACCCCAAGAAATAGAGCTTCAAAAAGGCCCTCCAAAATGCTCGGATATAAGTACAGCAATGGTATCTTGGGTAGCACTGGCATGTATGGAATCAGAGGTCAGTATAATGGAACTCAGAGGGTGTATACTGTATACCTTGTCAACTTTAAGCTCACTGGCATAGACAAGAGCATCTGCTAGGGTAAGCCTACCCTCAGCATCTGTGTTATTAACCTGCATAAACCCAGATAGTGCTTCCTCAGTAAAGTTCCACTAAGTTTGAGATTAAAATCAGCTTACTCAATAATATTCAGACATGAAACTAGGTATTTGCTATGAAAGACCAATAAGGACATGGCATGCCATAGAAACCTCAATTGTTTTCCCATTGGAAGCTGTGAGTATGTCACCAGGTCTCATGCCTCCTCCACTTATCATGTTCTCACATGCTGCAACAATGAAGTTGACCTGTCATGCACATTATCAACATCCAGACACCAAAACTGTCAAGTTTAAAAGTGCATAGATATGGCCAAATCACATCTCCAATATAGAAGCATCATCTGCTCAAGAGCACCATAGTTATGCATAAGTAAGATACAAGTCTAATGAAAATTGAGGAATCTTGATGCTCATGATTAAGAAAGCCAGACAATGTTCAAAACGTTCCATTGAAGACTTCCAGGTAAGGACTGAAGAACCAGCAAGAAGAAAAACACACAAGGGTAGTACTTGAACTTAAACAATGAGACTAGCAATATGAACAATATCGACAGTCTGTGACTTGTTCAGGTACCATCAACAGTACCATGTATGGTTGTAACTTATCTATCACAAGCAGAGTTATGTATAAATAAGAATGCAAAAGGAACAAGGGAAAACTTTTTGTATGGGCTGTGCATATTTAAGTGTTTGTCATGTAGTTCAAATTGTTTAAGAAGGGATTTAAGATAAACTCTTCCAAGATTTTACCTCTACACCTGGTGGCTTGATGGCAGCAATTGCTTTTGCCGCTCCGAGCACAGCAGCAGCACCTCCCATATCAAACTTCATGAGCTCTATCATTGAACCAGGTCCAGTCTTCAAGTTGTAACCTCCACTGCTCAATCCAAACCAAACATCATGGCCTAACCCACCAATTTTAATCATAAGAACTCCAAAGTCCTCTAAAGGATGATTGAGATCCATCAAATGATGCTTTAAATCCAAACTGATGGACAGATGATTAGATACCTATCAAAGGTTAAACCCTTCCCAACAATTGCAAGTTTTGATGTCACTGTGCCAGTGGCTGGTGTGTAGCAGAGGTGGATGAACTTAGGAGGATTGGTAGAGGCAGCAGCCACCCCAAGGTAAGCCCCCATCTTAAGTGCCTCACAGTCCTTTTTGTCCAGAATTTTTGCTGATATCACATCCCCATGAGCTGCAGCAATATTTTCTGCCTCATCCGCAAGCACACCTGCCAAAGACATCACATCCTGAAAACAAACTCTTGTACAAATTCAGTGAGAACAAACAAACATCATTTGGTGAAAGAAGAGACTTACTGGGAATGAGAACATTGGGAGGTGCATTAACAAGTTGTCTAGCGAGGATGACACCAGCACATTTGTGGACTGTATGTGCAAGCTGGTCTTCCAGATTTGAACCCATACCCATGCCAATCAATTCCAAACTCTTCAATGTTGGCTTCTTGGACTCTGACTTGAATCGCACATCCTCAAATGACCCCAGCAACACTCCTGTCATTGTATTAACTCCTAACCAGTCTCAGTACTGACATCAGCCTTCATGTCTGCAATCAATGACTCTCACCACAAAGATTGCACTGGAAAATTTCAAAACCCAGAATATAAGCAATATGTGATATGTTCATTGCACCACATCACAAATCCAACTTTTTATACAATACCTGTTGTAATGGCAGATGCTGCAGCCAGCTTCACATCCTCTGAGAGCTCTTTGGATTGAGCAATCAACGTTAGCACAGAATGGGCCTGTGCAGTTTTAGAATGTGTTGCAATATTCTCTCCCAAATCCTTCCAAACTTTAAGGGATGAGCCAGCTGCCTCTAGCTTCCCAAGACCAACAAGGCCAACTCTCTTGAAACCATATCCTGCAAGCCGAGCAAAAGTTGACTGTCCAGATTTTCCTGTGAAGTCTTCCTCTGTTGTAATTTCCCCAAGAATGCCTCCAAAAAGCTCATCTAAGTTCTTCAGCACAGGGTTCTGAAAACCCCCCTCTTCAAATTTTCCCAAGCTGCCTTCAAATACCCCTACTACCAGGATGTCGCCCCGCCATTTGTCAACTTCCAGGTCTGCTGGTCGGACAGCAATCTGGGCATGCATATGTGAGCCAATCAATCACACCAACCTCACAACTAATGCATTTGATGCAAGACCTCAAATGCAGATGCCTAGTAACAACTCGGATCAAACACCCCAACCCCTTGCTCAAAGAGATTGCTCAGAGGACACCAGAAAATCCAAGAAAAAGGAGAAAAGGAGAAAGGCTCCCAAGTGGACAAAAACTCATTACTTTTGCTGCCACACCACTGGTGACACATGAGAAGAAACAGTTTAAAGCTTAAGCACATGTGCAAAAACTAAGCCATACTAACAAAAGAAACCATGCTGACAGGACACAGGTTCCCACTCTCACTCAAGGAGGCTCCAAAAGTTTTGTACTGCACAACTGCTCTTAGATTTTCTAAATAGCGGCGTCTCTGAGTACCTCTTGTTGATCAGAAGACACAAGAGTCCCACAATTGTAGGAGTCAGGACTAAGTAAATGTTTTCTGAGACTTGAACACCCATGTACTTGAATTACGATGTGAATGCAATATAGAGGTGCAAAAAATGTTGGATTCAAAACATTCTCATAGTTCCCAGGCTGTGTCATTCCAAAGGTTTCATTCGGCCTAACAGCTTCATAGACCTAGTCTTCACATGCATAATAGAAAATCCGCAACATTGCAACTAGATGAGGAACTTGTCTCACTGCAACTGACTGCTTCAGAAATTAGGAACATGAATCATAGTTATCATAGCCAGAAGGAGACTCCCCCATAATATGATGGATAAATGGTTCACATCCAGCTCATACAAGCAAATAACAATCTTCTCCAACTCTGATCTGTTTTTGTACAAATTAGGTACACTGAGTGCAGGATTTATTCAACATGGAGCCATAAGAATCAACTAGTCTGCTGGGGGAGAAGACAGAGTAATGTGATTGGACAGCTTTAAATTTTTGCTATATGTCATGCTATATAGAAGTGTTTGTCTTCCAGCGTTTCTACACAGAAAACCATATATCAAGTTCCTCACATCCATTTGGTATGCGACAAGCAATGAAATTGCATCCAATAAAGGGGCGTTACACTGCCAAAACAGCTGCGCCCAGCAGATTTGAGACCATTTTAGCTGTCCAACCGTCAATCTCCAAGCGCTCTTAGCCTTATAAGTCTTCCCCCTGATTTTTAAAGACTGCTGGGATTAGCTGCCTTCATTTGTATGTGGATGGAACCGAAATTCTCGAAACCTCGCCTCCCAATGTGACGCAATTACAAGAGTGTATTTGGTGCATGTATCTTTCATTCGGATACACCGAGATGAGAATGCATACCCGGCGCGTGAAACTCGAAAGCATGCGCAGTAAAAAAAGTCAAGAAAGAATTGCAGACATAGACACTAATTAATCTCATAGCAGGAGCCTGCCTCCAATTTGCCAAGACCGATAACATACCTCAGGGAAAACGGGATCAGCCGGCTTGGTGAGACCGACCTCCGACGCCAGCACAGCTCTCGCTACGCCCCTCCCAATCCCCACGTGGCTGCTGAAGGGTGCTGCTGGTGATCTCAGGTGCAGCCATGTATGTCCTCCTCCTCCTCCTCTCGTCCTCCTTCCGTGCTTCCAAGCATGCACCAGACAAGCTCCTGTAACATTATTATTCACTGGCAGGAGTCTGTGCAGCAACAGAGCAGCGACAGAAGAGCGTACAACCGCTCCCTGCAGGCCCGACATCTCGCCGTCGACCGTGAAATGAAAAATACAGAAAGAAGGCGAGAAAATCCCTTCAAAGCAGAATGCGGCGTCAAGGAAAAAAAGCTTACCTACTGGATCGGCTCATGGTTTATAAGTGATTGTTGGCTCCAATTCCACAAGAGGTTCATTTCCCCATCATCGGCCCTAAAGTGAAGTGCGAACATGGATGATCCTCAAATCCCTAACACCGATCACCACTCACGACTACCAACGAGCGAAGCTCTTAAGGTTGTCGGGGGGG
>Ga0209208_10009047_pt1 | contig 13138 bp, 10 predicted proteins | sample S1TSphfallax_3_FD_187694 | JGI IMG/M metagenome (GOLD analysis project Ga0209208, IMG submission 187694) | Host-associated microbial communities from peat moss isolated from Minnesota, USA - S1T2_Fd - Sphagnum fallax MG (SPAdes) (version 2) | ecosystem: Host-associated > Plants > Peat moss >...
AAAAGTTTTAGTTCAAAGTTTAGGTTCGGGGTGATCCAATTTATTCTTAAAGATGATTCCAAAGTTGATTTTTAAATAGTTTGATTTTTTTGGATTGTGATGTTCTTAGAGTGTTCCCACCAAGTTCCCAAAGGTTTCTCATGGTGTTCTTTAACTTCCCAACGGATTTCCAATGTTCTTTAACATGTTCCCAAAGGAAACAACATGATACAACATAAGGAACATCACAACATATATTTTTAATGTTGCCATTGGAAATGTTTTTATATATTGAAGGTTAAGGCTAAGACTTAGAAACTTATATCCGTATAGTTTAAACCTATGACCCTATGCCCTACCGAACCTTATGACCTAGGTGTTGATCTAGTAGTGCATGACATGTGCAATCTTTGGTTTTAGTTGCAAATGTTAAGATGTTACAAATAATGTAATCCAAAGTGTAACTATAATTTTTTTAAAAATAAACATAATGTAAATATAATGGCACAAACCTAACAAAGCCCTTATTTTGTTTTAAAAAATGAAATAAAAATAAGTAATGAGCATCCCAAGCAATTTTTTTTTAAAATTGTGCTATTGTTCAAGTGATGATAATCCACAAATATATTTAGCCAAATTTGATGATATTCAAAATATGAACGTATAAAATTTTTAACACCTTTTCATATTGTAAGCAATTAACATGATTTTTTAAATTAAAAAATATTAATGCAAAAAATAAAACAAATTATTTGCAACAAAATTGTTTTTTTTTCAATTCTTTTGAAAAAAGGAAAAAACTCATTACAAACAAAATCATTGGGCCCTAGTGTCATTTACACCTTTATTCACTTTTATTCCTACCATAATGGATTATGTTCCTATCCAAAGTCAAATACCATCTTTAAAACATTTTCTAATTAAATTTTGAATAAGCTTTAGGATAGAGGTGGAATGCATAGTGGCATGTGTGGTGTGATTAATGTGACACATAAATGCTGACCATGTTTTTTTGTAACAAGTGGGAATGATGTTGTGTAGATGGAAATATAATTTAATGAATGAAAAGACAAAGGATAAACGACAAGAGGAAAACTATAGACCTTTTAATAGTGCAAGGGTTCACAAGGAATGTAAAGATCAAGGGGGTTTAAAAGCAAAGCTCATCTTCTTAGGTTCTTTTTACAATTTGGCATCTATATGTTTTGTTTTTTTGTAGGTGATGTAAAAGACAAACTAATAGAATTGTTTTATGTGTTTTTTGCATTCTTCAATGCATTGTGAGTGAGGTGTTTTAACGATGGTTGATTGAGTAATTTTGTTGTAGCATTCATTCATACAATATGACGATGGTTGGGGATTTCATTCTCCAAAGATTATCATCTATGATTTGTGAATTATGACAGAAGCAAGTTGGTTATTTTGGTATGGTGATGATTTGAAGATAAACGAAGGCAATGTGATGAAGACGAAAGTGACAAGAAAAAAAATGTGATTCTAAATAAAGGTTTTCGGAGGTGGTGTTTGGTTGTTGGAAAAATATTTATGCTATGAAAATGGAATGTGCACAACAAATATTAGGTGTTTCCAAGTTCTAGTCTTTTATACCTTTCATTGTGATGGAAGATTAGGGTTAAATAACAAAGTTATGTCGTAAAATGTTTTGGTTAGGGGCATGTGTAGGAGAAGGTGAAGATCTCTAAGGGATTGCAAAGTTGGTCTATGATAGCAACATTCATTCAAGTTTCATGTGCTTGAGTAATAACAAGGGATGGATTTTTTGGGGAAGTTTGGATGTGTGATTGGGAAATGAATATTCATTGTTATGTGAATTCTAAGTGGGGTTTATGTTTGTACCATGGGAATTTTGTAGTTGTAGTTAGATTTTTCTTTATATTCTTGGGATTGTAACCAAAAAGTGGGTGACCTATGTTTCACTTGTAAAGACTACTAGTTTGGGGTTTTGAAAAAGATGTTATTTGTGAGTGGTTGGGACCGTAATCTAATATCTTTTGATGGGAAGGGCAAGAGTTGATTATTTGGGTTTTGTTTATATGATGACGATGGCATGAAAAAGCCATCCAACTACTACAAAAACATTGCAACAAATTAATGTCTTCATTCCTAATTTGAAAAGTTATATGCATTATGTTTTGTGCAATGAGGATGTGGTGAAGACTTGATACTTATAAAGAGAGAATCAAGAGATATTTAATTTTACACATGCCAATAATTTTACATGAAGTCAATACTTGTGATTGAAGATGCTACAAATGATCAATTAAGTCACTAATGTTGTTTTTAGTTTTTTGGGTATCAAGTAAAGTATAACATATGTGGTTTAAAATATGATGTAATCCCTAAACAACTAAAATGGTGGAAAATAACAATCAATCCTCCCTTTTCATTTAGTGACATTATAATCACCCAATTTTGAGAATATTTAAGAGAATATATTAGCCTTTAAATATAGGGTTTTAAAACAAATCCATGGGCAACAATAAAATGCCATATACAATATACTTTGGACGAAGTATGTAACCTTCAAATAATTTGAAAATGGGTATGAGATGGGTAAATTTTTTTTTAGGTGTACCACATCAGACAAAAAGGACCTAGTTTTTATTATAGTCATTTTTTACCCTATATTTCGATCCCATAAAAAACAATGAATCAAAAGTTAACAAATGTTTCTTATTTTATGATAACAAATTTTTTAATTTAATTCCCCCCCCCTCCCCCCCCCTTAATACTTGTTGGATATCATGGGGAAAAATGTCACAATGCATTTTTAGAAACATAATACAAGCTCTGCAAGATTTATGCTTATAAGCATGCCTCCAAAATACACTAATAAAAATCTTAGAAATGATTGAATACCCACCAATGCACCATCCATTGGAAATTTATTATGAATCATGACTTGATTATATTTAAATTAGATTAGGCCAAAAATGAACCAATTCCCTCCAACATAGCAATTGGGAAAAAACCATTTTGGGTTTTGCTGGATGAAAACCAAACAAACATTGATTGGGTTCTAGGTCAATTTAGGAAAAAAATAGTTGGTCCATTTTGGTTTTTCCCTTTTTCCTCCTACCTTTTTTCTCTCCTTCCATTTTTTATCATTTTCTTCTTTTTGCCATCTTGTTATCTACTTCTCTACTTCTTTACTTATTAAATCACCCTCTTTCCTACCTATTGACCCCTACTTACTTACCTATTGACTAACCTACATTCATGTATTTGCCAACAATGCTAATGCCTTTCAACCATGCCATTGCTTCTCAATTACAACCATTATTCTCATCATTTTTTGGATTTAAAAAAAAATTTGTTGATGATGAATTGAAATTTATCTTCATGATTTTTTTGGTTTTTTTAATGAAAATTGACAATGGAAAACTACAAGTCATCATTGTCATTTTTTGTTGCTTTTGTTTTATTGTAGAATCAAAAGGCGTTGACAACAAATTTTCTTCAATTTTTTATTTCATTTTTTGTTGGAAGGCACGCCTACAACTTTTACAACTTCAATGAATGTTGTCTCCAAGTAAGTATTTCCAAACTTTTTTGTTGTTCTTTTGTTATTTTTAAAAAAAAATGTTTGGGTGCTAACAAACATGTAATTTGTTGACATTAAATTTTTTTTCATGTGCATTGGCTGTTGAAGAGCTTTGGTCCCCTTTGCCATTTCATGCACTTCATTTTTAGTTTTGGTTCAAAAGGTGCAATTGAAGGAGTAAATGAAGCCTTTTAAATCCCCAAGATAACTTGAAACAATTCAGGGTCAAAGTGGGTGTGCAAAGTTGACACATGTTCCATTGCATATGCCATAAAGTGGTTGTTCATTAACATTTCAAGAAGGTGCATAACCTTGTGATATATAATGTGAACTTTTGATTTTTTTCAACTCTTGAGGAAGGGCCCTATCACCACGATCACATTTGGATAAATGCATGTATTTTAAGTGATGTGCATGAGATTTGACAACATAATGATCAAAAGGCAACTACTTTAGCTTGTGTGAAGCCCGATGTGAAATAGGATCACCTTTAGTTGTTTGTAGAAGGGAAATCCAAGATGTGGAAGCATTTTTGGTATAATTAGCATTTGATCAAATTTTGCAAGTCTTGGGTGTTGGGAGCTTTTCATGCAATTCTCACAAACACATTTAAAAAATGAGAATTTGCAAACCCTCTTCCTTATGAGTCACCATCTAATGTGCATGTAAAAATGATGAAAATGGTGTGGGATAGCTAGCATGTATTGGGAACAAGAGCTCAATAAGACAACTTAGAAACAAAAAAATAATGTGATCATCAATTTCCATGAATTCAAAATGACTCCACTATGAAAAAAATGGGGTGATTTGTAACTAGAGTTACAATTAGGTTTTTGAATTATAATGATCATTTGCAATTCCTTGCAATTCAACGTATTTTACAAATGTGAATGCTATTGGACATATTGCATGAGTTGCAACAGATGCAACTCGTTCTATGTGAAACCATATATATATATGTAACTTGTGCAACATAGTTACAACTATGTAGGAATAACTATTATATAACTCTAATGCAACTAGTTTGCAACTACTATGGTAATGTCATATTAATGTCATTTTTCATCAATTCATCAAAATTTGACACATGACACTATGGGGCAATTTTTTTTTGAAATATTTATCTCCACCATCCATTATGATTTTTCATTTATGATGGTTTTAGATTGTGACACAAAACATCTTAATTGAATTTTCAAAAAAATAAAAAATAAAAATCTATTTAGGTAATTAAATAGGTCAATACAAGCATAGGCATGTAGGTAGGTAGGTAGGTAGGTAAAACTAAGTACGTAGGACATACCTACATACCTAGGCTACAAACCTACCTACCTACACTACATACTTACTTAGATAGGTTAAAAAATAGGACTAGCTATTTACTTACTTAGCAACGTAAAATAGTATCCATGTAATTTTGAATATTTTATTTTATGTTTTGTCTTTAGAAATAATTTTTTTCAAACTCATGCCAAATTGACACATGTATTCTAATGTGAGCACACATGAAAGACACCTTTTTAATATAATTTGTGAAATGAAATTCAATGACCAAAACTTATGAGTTAAATCTTTTAGTTGCACATTAGTTGCAAATTGAATTGCAACTAAAATAAGGTTTCCCACATTCTTTGTGTTTATTTTTAAATTTAAAAACCATACAACTTAATAAGAAAATATTTGATAATTATATATGTCAATTAATTATCTGAAATAGTCAATTGAATTAGTTTTTGGAATTAATCAGTTTATTTTAATTAATTAAAATAGACTGATTAATTTTATCTAAATTCAAATTTTTAATTATCAGATAATTAAAATTTTGAATTTAGATAAAATTTAGATAATTATTCATATGGATTCCTTGAATTAATTATTTTGATTATCAGATAATTCATTATTTGGATTAAATTTCTAAACTAGTTATTTGAATTAATTATTCCAATTGAGATAATTAATTAGTTAGTGAACTTAGATAATTGATTATTTGAATTCAAATAATTTTTTGTTTACTATTTGAATTTTAAAATTAAGTGTCTTAATTAATTTTAAAAATAATTATTTAAATTAGATTGATTAATTCAAAACTTTTTAACGTCAATGAATATGTAATGATTAATAATTTATTTTTAAAATTCATTATTAAATATGAATTTTTTTAGTTATTAACGTATGAACAATTGAACAATAATTTCAAAATGGTGGAAAAAAAATTAAAATTAGAGTGGCAACATACTGACAACATAATTACATAATTAATTATATCAATGGGAATCATAATTGACAACTAATTGTAAGTGTCAAATTTAATGGGCAGTGGAAACATAACCACACGACATGATCATATGTGTTGAAGTTGTACAGTAGTTGTAACATAATTGTTGATTGGATGCTACATTTACAATAATTGTAAAGTAGTTGCCACATGTAACTAAAATATAATTTGCCAAAAAAATCAAACATGATTGACTACATCCGTCTGTATGATGTGTACATTACACCATATAAGTGTCTTATTTCCAACTAAGTTGCAATTATAGTGTAACTCCTTGATTTTCTAAGGTGAAATTTTATTTATTAATTACTTGTATTTCCATGCTTTAATAATGGTGTAGTTGTATAATAGTTTTTTTGGAGCTCTAATTGTAGGGTAATGTGGTTTTGGTGGACAAGATTTTTCATAATGCCCATGGATAGTATGCCTTCATACCCACCTATTTTTATTTTTATTCCTTTTGTCTAATTTAGGTTTTCTTGGGTGCCCATGCTAATAGTGGGTTGTTGTTTTAATGTAGATTTTGTGAGACTAGTAAGGATGAATTCATGAAGATTAAAATTTGTTTCCAACTAGAACATCATTGCATTTATATTGATCAACATGTGTAGAAAATGTGGCAAAGACAACATTGGCCTATAATTAAGCAAATGGGATGGGTAGTGTGGACCATAGTTCTAAAAAAGGTTCTCCCCAAAATGGGGATTAAGGTGCAAATAGAATTGTATGTAATGGACATTTTTGACATAGTTTTGTAGACTCAACAATTTCCATCCACCTATCATGAACTTGAGGCTATGGTTTGCATTTGAGAACATCATCCCTTATGACATCTAGATACATGTAAAATAATTTTGATTTTTGATGAACATTTTTGTCTTGGGCTTAAAAGGTCCATCTTTTATTTGTTGCATTATAATTTCACATATGCATTGGTAAAACTTAAGGTTTTTAGGCCATAAGTACATAATGTCTTGTAAAATCTTCATGATGTAAAAGAAAATATGCAATAGCCACATATGGACCACAAAAATTTGCAATATTTGCATATGAGTCACAAAATAACTAGTGTTGGTTTATAGAGGTTTTACCATCCTTTTGAAGACCAATTTGAGGGGATGTGAATATTGCACTTTGGAATTATGTCTTCAACTAACAAACCATAAACAAGAATCGAGTCATTTTCATTGGCACCCATGTGCATGTATTGCATAAGAAAAAACCATTATCTTGCTACAATATCCACATGTGGGTCATGAAAATAGGTGTTGATTTTGGGGACTTCAAACCATTCTAAACATTGTGGTTTAAAGTTGCTATAGGTATTACATAGTTGGATTAGATCATCACCAATCGCCTTTAACTAAAATCGAGTATTTTTCATAGGTCTGGCCCATGTGTACGTATTGCATCATACAAAACCATTCAAATAACACAATACCTACATCCTAAGGTAGACCATAAATGCCCTACAAATAAGACCCATAATGGTTTATAAATTCTTTGAATGTGAATGGTAGACCTTGCAATATTTTTAAAAGCCTTTTTTAAAAAGTCAATTGTGGATTTGGAATCAATGTGCAATACCTACATGTGGGGTTTTTACCTTCATTAAACATTGGATGATTAAACATGCAATACATACATTAGGTGTGCATTATATCATCATTTTTCTTGTTGCACATTGCAACACTTGCGTCATTCACAATCAACTTTGACTTGTATGACATATTGACATTGGTGGAAATACTAAAGACATGATGTAGAGTAGATTTGGCCATAATGTAAACAATTGTTATGCCATACTGAGTGTTAACTTGTAAATCTAATCAACCAAAATGATCTTTATTATCAAATGAATGGGACATCTATTCATGGTATCTTTTATTTTGTACATTTGTGTGCTCAAGCATCATTTAATGTTGATCTTTCAATCGTTTAATTGAATTCCTAGAACCATCTTCAACATGTTGGAGCACCAATCCTTACTGCAATGATTCATCTGGCTTTGTGAGGTGAATGTTCCAAATATTTGATGTCACAATTCTCATGTGTGAGGTGGCATGGTCAAAAAGATACCCCTCCTTGTTCACATTCTTCAATGATCCTTTGCATCGTAAGACCCAAACGAACTAAAGTTTTCTTCACGAGCAACATTTGAACTTGAATCCTCATTGGATCCTTTGACATTATCCACAAAAACTTGATTGTCATTTGTAGTGATAATGTCACCAATGTCAATTATCCCTTCTTCACCTTCAATAAACAACAAAAACAGTAAGGAAAATGATTTAAAAAATTAAATCATATTACTAATGTTAAAGGATGATGCCATATTCAAAAAAATCTTGGCCCAACTTGAAAACACATCCTTAAATAATCAACACACATTCATTAAACCTTTAAACTCAAAGCTTTAAATAATCTTAATGGTAGATGCCTTCAACCTTGATAATTCTACAAACATAAAAAAAATGCAAAACAAAATGTATACAAATGAATTAGAATAATAATAATAATTATGCCATACTTTTGAAATCTAATTAAATGGAAATAAATTAACGAGTGTAAGTGTTATTCATAGATTTTTAAGGTAATTAAATGGAAAAAAAGAGTGGAAGAGGATGTATGTTTCTTATCTTTCATGTAGTCTATCCAAAGTCGAGATTTTCTCCACTCACCTTCAAAAGAGATAAAATGAGTGTGTCTAAATCTAAATGAAAATTTCCAATCTAGGGTTGGTTTCAATTAATATGAAAGGTGTAAAAGTAATAATCATTTGTTAATCATAAATGTAAATTATATTCTTTAAATACATCATTAAAATAAAAACATCAAATTGCTAAATCTATTGTTCATCCCTTAATTAAATTAGGTCAACAAAATTAAGTACACCATGCATTAAATAGCCCAAAGTGGAGGTGGAGTCATAAAATTGATGTTGTAAAGTTGACTACAGTTGCAATACCCACATTTGGTAAACATTTATTGTTGTTTGGGGCTAAAATATGATTAGAATGGTTATTATATGTTCAATGCAATACTTTCATATTTTGTAAATTATACATTGTCTGACATTGACAATGTGTAAGTGGTGGCTAGGTAGGCAAGTAGTTAGGTGGGGAAGCAGGTAGGTAGGTAGATAGGTGTGTGGGTAAGTAGGTATGTAAGTAAGTAGGTAGATGGATAGGTAGGTAGGGACAAAGGTAGAGATAGATAGTGGGTGGGTAAATAAGTAACTAAGAAGATAGGTAGGTGGTTGGGTAGATATATATGTAAGTATGAAAGAAGCTAGGTCAATAGGGTAGTTAGGTCAATAGGGTAGCTAGGTGGGAGGGAAGTATGGAGGTCAGGTTTTGGGAAAAAGAGGGAAAAAAAAAAAGGTTGAAGGTGAACAGCCAAAAAAGGTTGACTGGGGTACAATGTTGGTTAGTGCAGGGTCAGGATCCCAATGAAAAAAAGCAACCCATCCTACGAACAGAACGGTCAACTGGTGCATTGGTGGGTGCTGGTTCACTATAGTTGTCGGATGGAATGATCCATTCTTTAGAACAGAACAGCAGCAGAAACTTTCAAATTATGAGCCTCAGATGTACCCATTAAGTTCCACTTCACCAAGAGGGCCTTTGGATCCTGACAAAAGTTGTGTAATCAAAATGAGAAATGAGGAAGAGATATGGTCAGAATTTGTGAAGTACTTACCATGTCTGTCTCCACTAGTTTTTCATTATCAAACCACATCCCTGAATCATGAGGAGGAGGAAGCCATTGCCATTGCCAGCTTTCCCCTCTCTTCTGTCTGTTCATCACGATCCCTTGCCATGGAATTATTATTCAAATAGATCAAATAAGTACATTCCAAACCCATTGTTGAGTGTTGGCACTTACATACTGGGTTCTCTTCTCTTCTTTTTCTCTCCTCTGCTTTTCATGAGTGTTGTTGACACATATTCTGTCCATGACATGACTCGCATACCTATTGCATGAGACAGTTTGACAGAGAAACTTTGCTCACAAAGAACAAGGGACAATCGGCCACCATGTGATGTCTCTGCTGCTCACTTGTTCCTTTTTGAAACCAGAAAACCAAAGAGACCCTTTGCTCTAAAGAAAGCAGAAAATGAACAATTGGGCTTGGACAATCAGGATACATCCACATTGCACATGCAGGCATCTGCCCATCAATCTGTAGCCCCGACACAAAGTGGAGCAAGTTTTGTCAATTAATCCAAAACCAAAGGACAAATGAGGCAATGCCAAGGCAAAATGTGGTGACCAGACACTTTTATGAAATTTAATATGTTGTGAATCGGAAGCGTGAATCTTCTCTCTGTCCTCATGAAGAGTTAAACAAGTGTTGTGCAGGTCTCTCTCTCTCTCCCTCTCAAAGAAAGAATCATTGGGTAAGGGTTGGGTATATGGATCTCTCATCGATGGTTCTCAAAAAATCACAACACAGATTCTGACATTTAGTTGTAGTTCTCCCAAAAAACCAAAAAAAAACCCTAATCCTGAAATGCTAGCTCTTTGCCTGCTCTTTCATGAAACCGAAGAGTTCTTTGAATTTTTTTCCCAAAAAGACCTAAAACAGGAGGTTACTAGCAAAATCAAAGAACCGCCCAACACTGGTCAGGACACCAAATTAAAGTTTCACATTCATTTCACCTTTACCTTAAAGAATCAATGCCGCTCACAACTGTTTAACAGGGGAAGGGACAATGCCACAATGCCATGAGTAGAAAGGAATGGCATTGCAGTGTCAAGATCCCTTTTCAAACCAAGAACTGGACAACACTCACACTTCAACCACACAACACTGGTCTGTAGCAGATAAGTAGGTGTCAAGAACCTGCCACCCACAGCGTACTTACTACTTACTTCTCTTGTATTTTTTGTTTTCTAATGCTGAAGATTTCGGTAGTTGCCATACACAGACTGCAATAGCATTTGGGCATGAGCCAAAGCCCACCAGTACATACATCCAAATGGGTGACGGGAGGCGGGGAAGGTGGTGTGATACCTTTAGGCACAAAAAGATAAAAGGTGTTTCCTGGCGACACTACTGTCATCAATTCACCACACTACCTGCCACAACTACACATCTCACACACAACTGAAAGCTTTTTTGCTAATTACATGCACATAACTCGGTCGACCCATGAATCATGCACAGACAGACATTGCATCAGAGAAGATCAATAGTTTTTTTGTTCTCATGAACAAACAGTAATGGCCAAGTAGGAAAATCTTTCATCAGTGTACCTTTGAATTTATGGCAGATCAGTGAGTGGCCAAAGGGTGACAACGGTCACATGCTAATTGTGAAGCTTTTTCGGTTTTTAATCCCCCTCAGTTTGGAGCTTTTTATGTGTACATCGATTCTGCAAAAGCCTACTCCCTTTTGAGTACTTGGTTTGAGAGAGAGAGACAGAGAGAGAAAAAAAAAGAGAGAAGACTTGGCCCTGAAGCCTTGTGGTATTGCAAACAAGAGCTTCTTTGCCCCTGTCAAGGGTTTAGGGTTTAAGGGTTTAGGGTTTGCCTTGCACATGCCCTTAATGTGGTAAGGTCCGTGGCCCTTAATGTGGTTTACCCTGTTTACCCAGACTTCAGTAGTCAAGTGTGAAATAGCAAAAGGGCTATTACCACTGGTCATAAACCATGGTATAAACTAATTCTGTCTTTGGAGCCTTGTGATGAGAATACTCTATTAACATGTATAGTAGAGTGTGCCTTTTGGGAATAGTCTATACCATGGGTTATGGCTACCGTGGAAATATCCTTTTTGCTATTCCATAGTTAATCCCTAAACGTCGACGAAAGACAAAATACACTGAAAAGTAGACTAATTTGTTTGGTCCACCATAACTACGACGCTTAGGGATTAAGTGCTGGGCAAGATAAAAAGGCCTTGTCCAAGGGTGCCAACAACCACCCCACTATAAAAATCTAGGTATCCAACACACAACTTCACCCATGACTCCATGTTATGCATGACTCCTATTCTATTCAATGTATGATTTGTCATGTGTGACACTCTTTATTATTCCATATAATATGTCCTGTTTTTATAATCTATCTATTTTGAAATATGTTAGAGTTATCCCTAACAATACCCCAAACTGGGGGGCTACTAGGCCCCAGTTTTAGTTTCGGGTACTACTAGGCCCCAGTTTTGGTGAAACTGAGGATACAATTGAAAGTCAGGATGAAAACAACACACATGAAGAACAAGGGGTATCAAACCGGTTGTCTCACCTAATTTGGTCCTCACAGGAGTTTCACCCCCAGTTTTGGATTTGCCTTACCTGCTGCCCATATCCTTCACTAAATCAATTCTTGTCATAACAAATTCCTGCAAATCTTGTGAATTGATACCCAAGTTCATTAACTGATACCCAATTTCATCCACGTTCTGGATACTGTCAGATTGGGGATGAAACAGGGATTAAAGGGTCAAACTAGGGCCCAAAGACAAGGTGACTTTTCAAGTAGACCCAGGATGGGATATTTGTAATGTTTTTAGAAGCAAGCCAAAATAATTCAGCATTCTTTAGCATGGTATTAGTGTAGGTGCTGTTCACCCAAGGTCATTTTGGCATGCCTTTTGCTTTTTCACTAAAACAAACCTTTGGACTTTTCAAAATAGATTGATGTATAATAAAAGGTTTCTAGTTTGTAACTGACAAAAAAGTACTAAAAAATTAGCATTTCTGAAGATGTACATACATTGTTCTTCTGTACTTTGTGTGCAGATACCATGTGCACCAGGATGTACTCTAAAAGTTTGCCACATGTTTGAGGTGTTGCAATACTATACAAGTAGGATTAGGGGAGGGATAGAGTTGTAATCCTCTAAAGTCTAAGTTCTAACTTGCATTTGGTCACAAAGAAGATAACAAATTGACTCACAATATGCTTATTTTGTTTTTTTTGAAACCACCTTGCTTGGGTCAAGAGGAGGAAGTGTTAAATATGTGTCTTATGATCTTCTATCCCATTAAAGTTAACCTCTTATGGATGACAAATGTGATTTAGATGATGACGACTAAAGTATGTGGGTCATTGTATCTATTGTTTGCAACACATGACATTGACATTATCAGTTGAAACTTGAACTTATCAAAGACATTTGTACACTAGCTTTTATGCTACAAAGCAAAAGCCTAAAAAATCATCATGGCCTAAAACTCACCCTTGACAACTTCTTGGCCAAATTGAGCCTATAATTATTAATATAACATATTTTAGTAGCCCATGAATAGCTATGGAGGAGAAAAGGTGAAAAAGGTGAGATTCTCCCCCCCCCCCCCCCCCCCCCC
>Ga0209208_10009048_pt1 | contig 13138 bp, 10 predicted proteins | sample S1TSphfallax_3_FD_187694 | JGI IMG/M metagenome (GOLD analysis project Ga0209208, IMG submission 187694) | Host-associated microbial communities from peat moss isolated from Minnesota, USA - S1T2_Fd - Sphagnum fallax MG (SPAdes) (version 2) | ecosystem: Host-associated > Plants > Peat moss >...
GTGATTTCTACTTCTTTTTTCTCTCCCTCTCTTTTGACTATTGGAAACTCTCCTAAATCACTTCATCCTAAATGTTTTTTCTTGAAAATATTTCATTTTGGCAAAATCTCACCAGTAAAAAAAAAAAGCTTTACCCAACCCCACACTTGTATTACACATAATAAAAATGGTGAAGTTCATTCCCCAAAAAATTCCTCTTCCCATTTCCCTTCTCTCTTTCTTTAATTTTGGGAAATGTTTGTGAAAGATGTGAATGATTTATTAGGGAAATCTTTTGCTAAATTTCCCCCAGGAAAAAAAGGAAGAAAAAGAAGAAGAAGAAGAAGAAAAGAAGGAGGAGGAGGAGGAGGTGCTTTGAGTTTTTAACAACCTCTCTCCTAGAATGAAACAAGAGCTATATAGTCTAGGGTGTGTGACTTGCTTGAACCATACACAAACCTAACCAGACCATGCAGCTTTTGTCAGACAGAAGCCTGTCGTCCTTTAAATTGGAACGCTTCTAAAATATGCTCACCATGGTTTATTTCTCCCACTAGTTTTTAACTTTAGTCCACTAGCTAGTGTACCACATACCTAGGGGTCATGTTGTCTCTGACATATATTAAGAGATGTGTCAGAATAACCCAAATTACAAAATACCCATGACCCAAGTTACCCAAATTTCCTTAACCCCAAGTTACCCAAATATCATTGACCCAAGTTACCAAAATAACCCATAACCTAAGTTACCCCAATATCATTGACCCAAGTTACCAAAATAACCCATAACCTCAAGTTACAAAAAAACCCATAACTCAAGTTTGAAAATACCCATTTCACATGTTACCAATACACCCCTAACCCAAGCTACAAAATATCCATCATTATATCTTTTGAAACCTTAAGCCTGGCCCCATAGGGTTAGGAAGCTCAACCATACCACACTCACCAATGAACACTTACCATACATACCCATAGTATTGTTTTTGCATTTGGGTGTTGAATAATTATTTTATTGTTCAAAATTCACTTTGGCAGTAAATAAAATAATTTATGAAATTTCGGCAATAAATATAAGCAACTTCTTTGGTAAGTTCTTTGGACTCTGAACCTCTACCATATTAATGAGGCTTTTTACAAAAAGAAATTTCTTTAAATCATATTTATTTATTTTGTGCAAAAGTGGGGAGAAGTATTGTTCTACCAAAATATAGGGTCGAGAAATATTGTCAATTATAAGATACTTCCTTTGCAATGGTGAATTAACCTAGGAAGAAACTCCCAAGTTTCCACCAATTTTTGTATTTTTCCCTCCCTTGTAATTAACTTTTTTTTGGGGGACATTTCAAACAGATAATTTCTTTAAAAAATTGGCATTTCCAAAAATAATTGAATTGCTGCCAAACTTGAAAAGGTACTAAGGTATATTGCACTCATTTCCAGTTATCCCTTCATGTTTGACTCAAGATTAAATTGCAAATGATGGATGGGTGACTGATTAATGGGGTTTCTATTGCTGAATCCATCCTGGTTACATAAGGCAATACATGGAATTTGGCCCCATGAAAATATAGTGATTAGATGATAAGATTAACACCCCCTCTCAAAGAAGATTAGGCTGCACATGGCAGTGCTTAGAATTTAACAAGGGGTGTGTCACACTGTGGCCTTGCTAAAAAGTATCTTAAGGCAAAAAGAAGAATTATGGAAACTCAAATTTTTCACCATGCAAAAATATAATCTTCAAAAAACCCTCTAAAATAAACCAAAAACCTTCAAGATATTATAACTCTACAATAGTCTCAAGTTTCAACACAAGCTCAAATATCATCTTTAAAAAATCCTCATATAAAAATAGACCTATTATTACCTGGGGGCGAAAATCCTTTAAGCTACTATACTCAATAACAAGTCTAAACACAATATCCTTAGGCCAAAAAAATCCCTACATTGCTGATATGAAATACTCCTAAGTTAACCTTCTTTTCAGTTCACCCAAGCTGAGAAAAATGCCCGAGAATGATTTGTTGTCAAGATGGGGGGGTGGGTTTAGTACTTGCATATTTTGTAAGTCCCAACAAAGATCAGCTTTCTGAATGTGTATATATATATATATATATAATCCAATTGGAAATTGTGAAGGAAAAAGCTTTTCTTTTTATGATTATTTTATAATTCAATTAGGGGTTTCGGAGCAGACCCGTACTGCATGTGAACATGACCTCCATCACACTTGATTGCCCACCCATTGTTGCCACCGGCCCTGGCAAAGATCTTGTGGCATTCAGGAATGAAATCGAACAACACATGCAACTCACTCACTCATGCTGTCATCAGTTCCTACTTGAAGAAAATAGTAGGCACACTGGGGCTAGGGTTAGGGCCAAAAATAAATAAAAATACAATAACCTTACAATTGGTTCAAAGAGACATGATGTCGGATTGATTGAGTCTGTGGACGGTTTCTGGATAAACAAAAGCCTTTGCACAATTGTCTCACCGTAAATATAGCCTTCCCAAAATTGTTGATCTCATAACTGGAGTGTGTATTTTCAAAGAATGAAACAATACACTCCAACACCCAATGGATTTCAACAACAAAAACCAAAAGAGTAGAATGGAGGATGAATTCGATGATTGGGTGTTGCCTTTTGGGGTTGTCAACTAAACCCTAACAAGGGTTCACAGATCTCTTGTGTGGCAAATACAGAAATTGCGATTCAAGCTCCTAATTCTAGACAACAAATTCATGCAGAAATTGCGATTCAAGCTCCTAATTCTAGACAACAAATTCATGCAGAAATTGCGATTCAAGCTCCTAATTCTAGACAACAAATTCATGCAGAAATTGCGATTCAAGCTCCTAATTCTAGACAACAAATTCATGTAGAAATTGCGATTCAAGCTCCTAATTCTAGACAACAAATTCATGCAGAAATTGTGATTCAAGCTCCTCATTCTAGACAACAAATTCATGCAGAAATTGCAATTCAAGCTCCTAATTCTAGACAACAAATTCATGCAGAAATTGCAATTCAAGCTCCTAATTCTAGACAACAAATTAATGGTGATATCGGAAACAATGATTTCTGGGATGAATAATCCGACGACTACTAATTTCTGTTCCAGAGATGTGAATTTTCACTTATGAGAAACTCCAACCTCACCCTAAACTTCCAAGGGTCAAACTGCTCTTTCAAAAGCAGGGCAACCCCGCACATAGAGAACATCATGGTTGTGAGGTCAAAGCAAACCATGTACCAATTTCCTAATGATTGTCACAGAATGTCCCTGAGTGCCGATTATGTCAGATAACGGCCATTCAGTCGGTTGTGGCTTATGGCCACCTGCCTTTTCATTCAGTCCTCCCAATTGCCCATTACATAATATTTCTAGTGCGCATGACAATAGAGAGATTGCTCTTGAATTCATTGTGGGTTTGTTTTATGACTTGTGATTTATAAATTATAAATATTAACTTTCTATTCCATACTAGAGATAATTCATTTATGATTCATAATCCAAATTGATCATGGATTTTCACTCAAAGAGTTATGTTGAGAAAAAATTAAAGAAAAACTAATTAATATTTATTTTGGGAACAGCTTGCTCCTTAGACATTACCCAACATATAGCACCAGCAGAAAATCATATATATATATATATATTCCAGTGATGATGTTTCATCAGAATGGGTTTATGTAGGATGAGTATTTTGGTGATTGTCACTACTACAATTTCAGAGTCATTCCAAATTATAATTCGTCATAGATTGAATTTCATTTAAAAATCATTTCTTGTTGTCTATCTTGCACCCATTCAATGTTTTTTCTTTTTGGGTCTATTTGTATCTTGTTATGAATTTCTCTAGTGAAATGAACTTTCATTGACATTTTGTCTCCCAAATCAAGAATGTAAAAAAAAATTAATTGATCAAAATGACATATAATTTACAAAATTTTATCTCTTGAAAAAATAAATTAATTAAAAAAAATTATGTCCACGCAAAATAATTTAATCATTGTCATTGGTAGTGCAAAGCAACGCAGAGCCCAGATTATATATATATATATATAGATATAACTGTGATACTTGGTGGGTATCATAGGACAAAGAAAAAAGAAAGAAGAAAAAAAAGAGGTCAGGTATTTGAAAAAACCAAATGCATGCTTCTTTTGCAGAGGAAAACTTCTCTTGATAACATGAATATGCAGACTTGGTGTAGGGGATTGAAGAAAATTTCTGGGGTTCAATTCCCTTCTCTGACTCCGTGCTCTGCAGAGTACTAGTTAGAAGACAGTTTTGAGTCCTGACAAAAACTGTTTTTTGTTGGCCAAAAAATTCCTCATCTCAGAACTTAATAATATGTAAAGCTTCAGCAATGTGAAACTACTCCCTTTTTTTTGACGTTTTCCTTTGGGATTCAAATGACCATCACCCCCATCCATATGTTGTCTGTGCTGACAAAAGCAAGTCTGCAATTCAAATGGATTGCTTGGCTATTGGAGGTTGTTGGGTAAACTTCAACTTGGGCTGCCTTCATAATGCCATTCAATTATCTGAACTTTTTAAAAAAATTCTCAAGACATACAAAGGAGAGCTATCACATGTCTGAGCAAAATGCTCAAAATCCAACCTTAACAAAATCATGTTCTGGTTAAAACATAACCTTTTGGTAATATATATATATATATATATTCTCCTAACAATATATATCTTTTATTATTATGAGTTCATAATCAAAATCCTGCCTAGTTTGGGTGGGTGTTTAACCCTGTTTTCTGTCTGGTGCTTTACTTTGTGGTTACCACCAAATTTGTAGACTGTTTTTGCTCACCAGATTACAGATACAGACCTCACTAGATTCAATAGCATAGGCACAGATTCCAACATTTGAATTTGTGTCTCTAGAGAGTGAGCTTCCCATACATTGTTAGAATCAACAAAACTGCTTGTTATGTTTCACAATTGTATTTGTCCAGGCAAATTAGTTGGCATGGAGTCAACAGACTTTGAGCAGAAGACATAAGGTGGTAAGACATGTCCAGGAGCTTTTATTAACTCTTGGCTGCTGAACGACAGACAACACCCAAATGCTCACAGTGGGTGGTTTTGTCAGCTCTGGACCTAGCCAATGCCACCACAATTGGAAATCATCACAACATACCGGGTATTGCATTCACGTCATTTTACTTGCACATTTGAGAGTCGTCAGCATGGTTTTTGACTTGGGTTGTTCGATTTCCCCTTCCTTCTCCAGACAACCTGATTATTAAATCTGGCCTCAAGGGAAAAGACACAAAGAAACGTTGTTGAAGGAGAGAACAAATGCCAAGGTCCATGGCATCATTATAGAGCAATATGTTTTTTCTGCCTAGTTGTTTTACACAATACATTCTTCTTGATACAACACACAACAGTCTGTCCTTTTCAAGCCATATCCAATCTACTACATATGTGCTAATCTAAAATCATATTCAGTGCCATAAGTTTAATCTCAACCTACTTCTTGCTGAAGGGACTTCCAAGCAACATGAAAAGACAATCCTGTATTTTAAGAGCTTACCAACAAGGGCTGACTGACTGACACAATGCTGCTGCTACTGAGAACTTTGTGGTCAGCGGTGCTTTTTCTCCCACCAATCCAAAAATTTGAGATTCGTATCCATGCAGTTGAATTTGTAAAGACCTAAGCCCAGACTTGCACCTTCTTCGGCTAATGCCCAACCCACTACTGCTCCACCAGCAAATGCACCAATTGCCCCAACTGCACTGCGAGAGTATTTGAATGCAATGGCAGCTGTTGCCAGCCCTCCAACCACAGCTCCAACATTGGCAATATTGGCTCCCTGCCTCACCTGCCAAGAAGAACAACTTGGAGATTCTTCAAACCAGAAAACCCTTGTTAACTGAATATGTGTTCAATAGCAGAAAAAGAATCATTGCAAAGTTTCAAAATCTTTCAAACTCTTTCTTCATGGCCTGTAGAGAGAGACAACTCTGATTTGAATAGTGGGAAAGTTAGTGTTGAGATCCTATTCTTCAGTTGTTGATCGATCATGTACACAAGAGAAGGCAGCCATGGAGTCTGAACAGAATGTGGAGTCTCATGAAAAACAGTCAGAGCATTGGTTTTTTTCTTTCTGCCCATACACCTTGGTGGTCATTGTGGGTGCTATTGCAAGCCAGATTCTGGCAAAGTTCTGGGGCCAATCAGAACATGCTTTGAACAAGTTTCAGCTTCTAGATCTTTTGCTTCCCAAGTACCATGATGACAGGAAAGACACCAGAATTGGGACCTTCAATTAGAAATGGAGTTTCATAGAACAAGAAACCTCTAGATCTGCCAAGAGGAGAGAGGCAGACCCTGCATTTGGATAACATAGAGATGAATACATCCCCAGATCAATTGATCAAGAAGCTGCAGAAGCTACATCACCTTGAACTATTGAGAAGATTGTTGTGATCATGGCATGAAAATATCCTGTTCAACACATGTGATCAATGTTCCTCCACATGGAAAACAAAGTCTACAAAGTGAAAATTGATCAAGATCACAGTACTCCCTGTTGGCCTCCCTGTTGGTTGCAGAGACTGGACTTTCTTCTTTCCATGAAGTAACAGCAGCAAGCAGTTCTTTGAAACTTACTTGGGTAAGAAGAAACAGCAGCAGCAAAAAAAAGCCCTAATTTTTTTGGTGACTTAACAGAGGAAAGAAGGGATACTAGCAGGACTGACATCATCAACTCTGGGGCAGCAAAGCTCAACACACTTGTAACTCAGTCTTCAAAACCCTAAATTGTTGTCAAAACCCTAAAAGCCGAGAACAGGTCGCTCTGAAGAGCTTATAAACTCAAATGGATGCAAATCTAAATGAAAAGAAAGAAACAAACAAACAACGATGATGTAGGAAGCAAAGGAAAGTGGTAAGTACCAGCTTCAGCTGGGGACCATAAACTGGATCCGAGTTCTGGAATTCTTCCACATCTTTCTCACTCCAAGGGGGTAACGGTTGATCGCGGCCTTCGCTTATGCTTTTGAGCTTATAAACAACCGCAAACTTCTCGCGCCATGCTGCCTTGTCGATCGCCCACCATGGCTTGTACCCATCACCTTCTCCCATGCCTCACCCCTCTTTTTCTTTTCCTCCACACCTTAAAATCCACTACTCCCTCCCTCCCTCCCTCCCTCTTGCAGATCGAGTCGCAAAACTGAAGAGAAATGGAGAATCAAAACAGAAAAATGTTAGAAAAACTGAACAAAACTGCTCTTTTTTTTCCTGAATCAATCCAGTACTACTACTACTAATCCCTCTCTCCCTCCCTCCCTCTTCTTCCAGACTGAGTTGCCAAACTTTGGAGCTATGGAACGAAAGAGTTTTATGAAAACCCAACACATCCAAAACAGAATAGAAAGAGAGAAACAACAACGACAAAACAAGATCTCTCTTCTACTTATCTTCTTCTTCTTCTTCTTGTTTAAGTGCATCTCCACCCACCGGCAGTAAAATGGCTTGTATGTACTTTGGATGAAGTTCATATATTCTTCACAAATTGTTACACTTTTGGATGAAGTTCATCTATTATTCACAAATTGTTACACTGTTGGATGAAGTTCATCCATTCTTCAAATGGTGTGGAACTGAGTTTGACCCATGGGCTGGGCACAGAATTTTTTGGATGAAAGTACTGTCAGAGTTAAATAGGGTGAAATTTGAATTTGGCCCATGCCCTGATGCTCTTCTCCTTAGCCCACGAGCAGTAAACTGTCCTGTACAGTGTACTGTGGATGAAGTTCATCCACTTTTCAAGTACTGTGAAATTGGGTTTGGCCAGTGCCCTGTACAGTTGTACTCTGGATGAAGATTCATCCAGTGTTCAAATAGTGTGAAATTGAGTTTGGGCCATGGCCTGTACAGTGTACCCTGGATGAAGTTCATCCAATGTTCAAATAGTGTGAACCTGTTGAGGGTTGGCTGTCTGAATGTGTACACAGGACACAATCCACTGTAAAACAGGCCAGGAAATAAAATCATTGCTTTTGATTGGCCAGCCACAATGATTGGCATAGCCATGTTGGCCTTTAAATACTCTATTGCACTTTATGTTGTCCTATTATAACTTCCAATTATTTTTAGGTTATTTTATGTTATTTTACCTTAGGCCATCCTGGTTTATTTAAGGTTATTTCACCTCAAGTTATTTATAATTATTTTATTTTAATTTAATATATTTTATTCAAAGTTATTTTAAATTATTTTATCCTATGTTATTTTAGGCCATTATACCCTATTCTGAAGTAGCCTAAAAAATCTTAAGTATAATAACTTTAAATAAGAATAATATAATGAATTTAAATATTTTCGAAATTTTTTTAATAATATAATTCAATATAGTTTGAAAAAAAAAAGGTATAATAATTTAACATATATCCTATAATAACCTAGAATAATTTGAAATATTTTAAGTCATAACCTATGATTTTAATGTTCATATTGTTGTGTGAATCATTTTAGTATGAGAATATGATGAAATGAAATGTAATTTTTTTTTCTGGAGTTTTTTACAATGTATTTTGTAAAGTGTAGATTTTGGTTATATGAAATAACCATGAATTAAGTGTTTTAATCAATGGTAGTGTTAAGTATGTTGAAAGATGTAATAATTTAGAATAGTCTTAGAGTATAACGTAGGATAGTTTTAAATATAATATTTTAGAATAACTTAAAGTATAACTAAGGTATAATAAACTATAATAATTTACAATAACTTAGGGTATATCCAAAGGTAAAATAACCCATAGTAATCTAAGGTATAACTTTAATAGGTTACGGTATAATCTAGGGTACAATAACCTAAGGTATTTAAAACAACAACATCAAAAGAAACCCATTTATTGTAATGAATTACTTTAATTAATAGGGAATTATGTCAATTAATAAGGAATTATGTTAACTAATAATGAAAAATGATGATTATATAATGACTTTATAGTGAAATAACTTTAATCAAAATGAAATGAGTAAGGTGGGGTGAACCTATTTTACTTTTAAAATCCCATAGTGATTTAATCTAATGAATTGCACCCCACTTTTGTATTAATGACATATCATGAAAATGAAAATTACAATTTTCAAATTATATTTAGAAGCAAGTCGGATTGCATCCCCACCAAATTTTTCACAACTTTTAATGATTTGAACTATGAATTCAACATTATGACAAACATGTTATGAATTTGGTCTAAATTTTCAAAAATAAAAAATTGGAGAAAATATTTCACAACTTCTTTATGCATGTTTTTGTTGGAATAGGAGTTCATAATCAAATAGGTCCAAAACTTTTGTCCCATCTGAAAATTACACCATTTTAACCATTTTAGCAATTTGTTAATTAAAGTAATGATAGTAGTTAAAACATCAAACAATAACTAATGATTGTAGGATTGGTTCATAATACAAGCCATGACCACATGGTTCAAACATGATGTGATTATGTTTGCAATAACCCACATTTTTTCAAAACTTTTTTGCTATAAAGTGATAATTATTTACCTTCCACAACAAGTGGTGATGGTTTGTTTGAATTCCAAGGTCTTTCAAACATGATGACTTTGGATGCAGATTTGGTTTTAAAATTTTGAGGTGCTATCCTAATTTCAATAAGCCTTTTCCCATTCTTGTTTTTTGTTCTTCAATTTTTTCTGTCCATGCAATTGTCATTTGTAGAGTAGCTTGTGCATCCTTCACACTCACTTGCATTAAACCTTTAGAAATTTTGTCATCATTAGTAACATAATTACATGCTTTATACATCACATGCCCAAAACATGTATTTTCACAAACCTTGATAAGCTTTAAAGGTTCACAATCAATGATGGATCCCAATGCATATGCCATGGTTATCAAATTGTTGTCTTCATGTTTCACAAATGAAATCACATGATGTATTAACCCAAACTTTAAAAACAATGATTCAAGTTGATAGCCATACTTTGCCCACCTATTTTCAAATAAGCCCATAGTAATATGCATAGGTGTTTAGGATTAAAAAGTTTATCACAAAGGAAAAAATTGGCCATGCCGCCCCTAGACATTCAAAGATCAAAACTTGCAAAAACAATGGTTGCAAATGTAAGGTTTTGAAATACATGCAAATTTAAGGTTTTTTTTCCATTGTAGGAAAAACTTTTCCTTAAGAATAGTTGAAGAAGGAAATGAAACTTGAGGACACTAGCATAAAACTGACCTCCTTAATAAAATGTTTTTAGTAGTGGAAAGTGTTCACAAACCCTTATAAATGTAGAACACTAAATCTTCAATAAACATTTGTTGTGTTTCATTAGTTTTTTTTGTAAGGTTTGTGAATCCAAAATAAGGGGTGATTATAGAACTAGAGGGCGGCCCACCCTTTTTTCCCCATTGCCATGAATGATTTGCATCACCCATAGTTGCATTTTTTGTAAGTTGTGCCTTTCTTTGAGCAAACAACCTAGGATATGCAAAATCAACATGAATTTTTATGGTAATAATCCCATTCATTTAATCAAGCCTTGTCTCAAAACAAAACTTTGGGATAGAATTACCCAATGTTTTTTTTATGTACAAAAAGTACATCACACCATTTGTGAACTTTTAAGATCCATAGGTAAACCATCATTCACAATAGAGAAACCCTAACAAATTGAAGTTCATCGGTGTGGTTTCCAAAGTGCAACTTGAACTTGTATAACTACAAGTTGCAAAAGTTCATTTTCAAATAAATAATCAAGTTTTAAATGTGCACTTTCCATGTCTAAATTGTTTGTGACCACATTTTCACATGTGTGACCCATCAACCCCAACAAAGCTATCAACAACATTTTTTTCTTCTAAAGGAATGGTACATATTGCAAGCAATACAATTCTTGTGTGGCAAAAGAATATGGATTTAGGGTTTTTCTATGAAAAGGGATATTCATTGTTGTTGTTTTGGTGTTATAAACCAACCTCTATTTTGTTGTATAATCACTCACTTAAGCATGACTTATGTAGTGGTTTTCTACTAAGAATAATCTCCTTATTAAGATGGTGCTAAAGATTAGGGATATATATATAATATTATTTTTTTATTTTGTGTGGTGGAGAATTGTGCAAAGGATGGAACTAAACAAAGTGCGAGATTATCAATGATGTCAAGATCTCCAAGCTTAGGATGCTTTCATTAATTTATTTTCAATTATCAATGCTTGGTTGTTTTTCTTTGCTTAGTATAAGTGGGATTTCAAGGAGAATGGCCAAGGGTTGTAGAGTGCATTTTGTTGCCTCCAACAATTCCACTATGTTGGAGTTTGTAACAGAATGTCAATTGATAACAATAATTTAGAAGCAAACGATGAAAATGATGTGAGGCTCTAGAGGATTAAGTGGTTGCTATGTTGTGGAGTTCATTATTCAAATTTAGTACATTTGAGTCAAACATTAATAATTGATGGGGTTGGATGAGTACCATTTATTGGGAACTTTGAATAGTTATCTCTTCATGGGAAGATTGGGTGATTTCTAGGAAGATATCTAAAGCTCTATTAAGGAAGGGACCCTCACTTGTCACACTCCTTTTTCAAACTTTGATTAAACCTAAGATTGGGAAATCAAAGGTTCATAAGTCAATTTGTTGAACTTCATAACTTGGTGACCATGATAAGCACCAAAAAAAAAGTCCAGAATATTCTGATCCATCATTTGTTGAAGTTTAAGATCAAGGTTGGGTCTATTAGTATGGTATGTAATTCTTGTTGATCATTCATAATGAAGGTGTGAGTGTTGAATTGAGTATCATGCCCCTAGTCAGTAAGTGATGAAACTAGTGTCTATAAGAACTTTACATGACCCCCTTTTTTGGTTACACTTGAACCTTTAGGTTTAACCTATAAAAAAATGACTTGCAAATTACAACAAAACTTTGACAACGTCCAACAACAAAATAATTCAAACCTCAAATATCTTTCAAACATGTTCAACAAAACTTTCACTTTTGGAACTACAATAGAACTTTGACAAACTAGGAAAAAAGTTCATTCCAATGAGCTACAATAGATTTGTAATGAGTTGTAACAAAGTTCAACTTGAGAATCAATGAACCATAATAAGATTTCAACAAACAACAATAAAGTTCAAGCTTTGATGAACAATAATAGACCTACAACACATGTAACAAAACTCGCTTCAATTTCCAACAAAACAACCATAAACACTCAACAAACCAATGCTCAAATGCTTAACATTCTCAATGACCTTTGACCTCTGACTTACAACAAACAACTTGGCTAGAAAATGAAATTCATACCTATTACAAAAGTTCATTTGTGCATTGAAATGCTCTTCAAAAAGGCTTTGATGCAATTGTAAAAAAAACCTTGGAAACCCTAAACCCTTAACAAAGATATGCATATGCATATTCAAACCCCTAAACACTATATAAAATCTATTTATAACATAGCTATACATATCCAAGATCTCATAAAATAATAATAATGAATATGCATGATGAAAAAACATATATATATGTAAATATGTATAAACATAAGGATATCATTTGGACCTACAATTTCCAATTACCTACATCTCCAAATATGAAAGATGGGTAAAATTTGGATATGGATTGTTGATAATTAAGATATTATCCATGTTGATAATTGGCACACCCATGTATATCTAGCCAACACTGGTTTGCACCCATGTGAACAACCATAGCACAAGATTCCAAAGGCATTGGAGTCTGAAGCCCAATCACCTTCTCAAAGGCCTTGTGGCACTCTTTTTCATCTTCAATATCCACCCTAGAAGAATAGTAGTGATAATAGCATCTTGAATATGATAGATTGGCAATGATCTTGATCATACCTTGTGTCCTTGAATAGATTTCAAAACCATTTTAGATTTCCCACCTTCACCCTAGCCATTATCAATCTTGGATTAGTTCATACATCCTAGAAAACATTTAGTACATGTGACATATGTTTGGTAGTAAATAATTCTCAAGGGGGGCTAGTTGAGGAAAATAAAAGACACAACCTGATCCTAGTGGAATCTTTAAGAATTAAAAATGAGCAATGTATTTGAAACATGTTCCAAAAGTAAGAATTACATTCCTGATGCCACCCCCACCTCACCCCACCCCCA
>Ga0209208_10009049_pt1 | contig 13137 bp, 5 predicted proteins | sample S1TSphfallax_3_FD_187694 | JGI IMG/M metagenome (GOLD analysis project Ga0209208, IMG submission 187694) | Host-associated microbial communities from peat moss isolated from Minnesota, USA - S1T2_Fd - Sphagnum fallax MG (SPAdes) (version 2) | ecosystem: Host-associated > Plants > Peat moss >...
AAAAAAAAAAAAAAAAAAAAAAAACATAAAAACATAAAAACTTCAGAAAATGCAATGAAATTCAAAATTTTTAGCAATATTAAAATTAAATTAAAAAAATATTATTTTTTTATTTCTCTTGAAATCATTTTTAATGTCAGCATGGATTTAATTAATGAAAATAAAGCTTTTGTGGTTTCTAATATTTTTCTGACTGATTGAGATTCATCATCATATCTGAGTAATGGTTGTTGCTTTGCTTTGGTTGGTGTGTGTGTGTGTGTGTGTGTCTCTCTCTCTCTCTCTCTCTCTCTCTAGTGGATAGATCGGGTGCTTTCTACAGGTGATGGCGAGGGGGAATTTTTGGTGAACGAGTTTCGATGCCCAATATTTGTAACAGATGTCGTGCGAGTCGTTGAGCTTCTCATTGCCAAACATGCAGAAGGTGGAATGAAGTTGGTGTTGAACTTGGGGGGGCCAGACCGATTGTCTCGCTCCGATATGGCAGATATAGTGGCCCAAGTGCGAGGCTACAAAATGGAACTTGTCAACAGGGTTTCTACACTTTCTGTAAGCACCCTTGAAACTTTGTGTAGTATTTATTCTACACACCAATTATAACTAACACAAATTAGCATTACATTATCTGTAAAGTCACCATCTCTTTCAACCCCTTATATCTCCTCTGCTTTCACCCCTTATTATCCCTTCTTTTCAGTTGGTATCTGCAAACTGAGAAATTTTTTTTTATTAAATCTCAATATGAAATACTGAAACTCACTATTTAATGCACAGGGTTTCCGAGAATAATTATAGTACTTGTACAAATAGGAACAGTGAAAATATATGTAGCAGCAGTGGAGGCGCTCAGGAAAGAGGGGATGATGAAACTCAGTTTACCACCAAAATTGGTGGAAAAACTAGTTTGGGTCCCAGTTATTTCGTTTTGTAAAATTTTCATTCTCAATTACGCATTTGATGCCTTATTATGTCGAAACTGGGCCGTTCTCTGCCCTTAATCGCCTAACTTTACAGATAACTCTATTACAATAATATATATATATTTATTTATTTATTGTAGAATGGGCTATTGTTTGCATGAAACAAAGAACAAGAATAGAAACTTAATGTATTAGAGATGCCAAAAATGGTTATCTCTTAACTTGGAATTAATGAGTTGGTCTCTTGTTTTGATGTTTGATTTCGTTCATTTAACACAAGCCGAGATTGATCTGATTACATGAAGAAATAATCACACCCAAGAGACATGTAATGAAAATTAAGCTTTTTTGTTTTGAGTGTTCCAGATGGACCGGGGAGTTGTTAGCCCAGTTGACACATCAATGGATGTCACAAAGTTGGTTGCAGTCTTGGGAATTACCTTGACCGACTTTGCAACTGGAATTGCACTCACATTCAATGACAAAACAAGTGTGCTTCCTAAGAAGATAGAAACAACACAATTGACCACCACCAACAACAACAACAACAACATTACAAACTCCTAATTGAACACCCTTTTTTTGTGTTACGAGCATTGGAAAGCTACAATATTTGTCATGATTTCATGATATTCGTGTGGAAGTTTCAAGCATTGCTCACTATCCCTTCTCCAAGTTCTAACAAACCATAAGTATAGCATATCAATTGACTCAAGTTGGATGTGACGAAATATTGATTCTATGAACAATAATTTGTTGCACAAATTGTTAATTGTATGGACAAGACAATATATTGTTGCAAACTAGAATTGCCATGTAGATGTAGACGTAGTGATCTATTGTGTCTCCTTTTTTTTTTCCAATTTTTCAACATGTTATATTTCTTGTTGAACAACCCAAAATAAGTGGAAAACCTCATTTTTTATAATGTTGAAAAACAAGTGGAATATGACTTGTGCATACTTTTGACCATCCCTACCATTTGTAGAATAGAAATCATGTGGTTTCTTTGATGACATTGATGAGATTGGGTCTTATAACACATAAGAATTTCATATAGTTAATTGGAGATGTCTGTTCAATTCATCCAACTAATTTGCTTCATTAATGTCATCCACATAGTCATTTTTTTCATGTCATTAATATTTCTTATGTTGCCCATTTCTTTGGTGTGCTCCAATTCCATGTAAACTTGCACAAGGGTTGAAGGTTGAAGGTCATGGCAAGCAATGCACATTGTCACATGACATAAAAATGTAAATTTGTATGCCAACAAGGATAAAACAAAAAAAAATTAATTATTGACATTGTGGTGAGTCTACCATAGATAATGGAAAGCATTGTATAAAACATGAATTTACAACATGAATTTTGTCATGGTTAAACATGAAATTAATTCAAATTCATACAAGTTCCCATAAAGAGTAATAAGGAGAAGAATCATTGCAACATCATCATTCACTCACTCCAAATTGTAAGAGACAACAACTTTTATGAATGATCATGATTGGAATTACTAAAACCTATTGAGAAGAGTGGAAGAAACTAGTTAAAGAATGTCTCACCAACCTTGAAAAGTTCGCATGAGAGTAATTAGGAAGGGTAAACAAGAATTTATGACAAAAATATATTCACACATGCCAAGCCAAATGTTGCACTAATCATTCCCCAACCAAACCATGCAATATGTAGGTGTCATGACAACCAAGCTTCATGGCAAGCCCATGGTACATACCACAAAAGATAGTAATGAAGGCCCCAAACTTTGCACTAGTGTTGGTTAATATTTAGTTTTTAAAATAATTGTGAGGTCTAGGATTAGATTTTTTTTGGTAAAATGGAAGACCCTTCAATTTTGAATCTAGGGAATGCATTTAAAAATTAAAACCTCTAGTTTCAAATCTAGGGAATATTTTAAAAATTTAAAGCCCAATGGTTCCAAGTCCATGTCAAAAACATTTAACCAACAATTTGAAGTTTAATGGGTCTAACCTTTATAAAAATATTTAATTTTGGGTTTAAACTTGGGCCAGATTTGGTGTATTTTTTAGGATGGTTCCAAAGTTGATTTACGAATGATTTTGATTTTTTAAAATGTTGGTGTTCCCAAAAGGTTTCCATAATGTTTCATTAAGTTTTAGTTTGGGGTTCCCAAAGTGTTCCTGAACATGTTCCCATGAGCAACAACATAAGAAACATCACAACACATTTATGTAAAGGTCATTTTAATGTTGTCATTTGAGATGCCTTCCTATATAAAAATTTAGGGCAGCTAGGACCTTAGAACCTCAAACCTTAACCCCAACCACCTAACCTTAAAGACCCAAACCTTGGAAAAACCATTCAAAACATGTTGAATTTTGTTCTTGGTTGGGTTTGTGTCCATATGGACTTTTTGGATCTAGTTATTAGTTGGGTCAAGGTCCATGTAAACCCACCCATTGTGATTTTTTGAGCAAGTTTAAATCCATTTAGACCCACTAAGTCCAATTCTTAAGACATATTCAGATTTAAACCTAAACCTTACCAAAAACCTACCAACATTGTTTTGCACCTTAAAAAACAATTTCATATGTAAACTATAAAACTTGATACTTTAACACTTATCTCATGGAATTATAGCAATGTTGAAAATCAAGTGTTTCAAAAAAAAGTCACAATAAAAACATTCCAATTAAAATGTCAATGGTCATAAACTTGTCCATGTAATTAAACAATTAGGTGTGCTTCTACATAAAACCACTAAAACTTGTGCGACAAACAACATTAAGGGCAAGGGAGGTCACACATGTGATTTTGGAACAATTGAGCTTTGGATTCAACACAAATTAATAAGTACCATGATAACCTTTTAGGGTATGGTTAGGGGCAATTGGTATGATGTTGGTATGATGTCGCATCATCACATGGTAGTATTTTTGGATAATGGTCAAAGTTCAAGGTGTTAACAATAAAAATTTGTAAGATTTTTAATTATTTATCACCATTGGGTCCTTGCCCATTTTATTAGTCCAAACACCACATGTTAGAACTTTTAATGGGCAACCTTTAATTTAAGGATGTTATACTACAACTACTTGATAACCTAATCAAGATCATCTTGAGTCTCCCAATTGAATTCCTACTATAGAACTACTTATAATGTTTCAAATCCCACCTCATATCATTTTTTTCTTCCAATATTTTTATTGGTTCTTGGCCACTTGTAAATTATCCTACTTCATCTTATTCATTAAATGGTGTTGAATTTGTTGGTTTTTTTTCACCTTAATTCAAAAAACTTGGTTGTTTTATTTTTTCAATTGTTGCTTGGACTACCAATAACATTGTTTCTTCCAATAATGGCTCAAGATGACCATATTTAAACTCCTTATTTATAAATCCTAATCCCTTTCATCTATGATAATACTTGGCATTTTTAACAAAGAATTTTGTATCTCTAATATCACTCCTCAATTGATTTCAATTTTTTTTTTGAGTATTGGCCTTTTTTCAAGCTTATTTTTATTTAACATAAGCTTTTGATATAACTTTTTCAATTATCCTTATTAACCTTCATATTCAATTGTTAAATTTTTACCCTACTCATATGGATTCAGTAGAGTTAATGACACCAATCCTATTTGTGATGCACAAATCAAACGATGGTATTTTTCATTTCCTTTTGTTTTCATAACATTACTATTACTAGTGGCTTTAGCAACCCATAGTAAGTTACAAGAATCCATTTTTTTCAACCAAAGCACTAATATTTGGTTTACAAATTTTTTGTTTGTTGGTAAGAATAATTCTATGATATGTGGCAAACACCTTTTTAATTGGTAGTAGAGTGAGTACACACACTATTACTAAAAATGATCACATGTAAGTTCAATTGTATCAATTGTCAAAGTTTTGTGTTGTATACACCACACTTTGAACGCCCCCATGTAATTTCTTCAAAATCAATTTTTGTATATTGACTAGGAATTCTTTGAATCTCCAACTAAATTATTTCAATGTCTTTTCTTATGAGCTTTTTGGTTCATGTAAACGTTCAACAAAACTCCATCATATTGATTTTTTTTTTGGAACTTCTTTTAGTTTCTTCACCAATTATGGTTTCTTTCAACCACTCATTTTCTCTTCCTATTCATAGTGTGTGAACAAATTTGAATGAATAGTTAAGTGCTTAGCCCCTAACATTGATGTTTTGCTAATCTTTCCACTATTCTTTTTTAATTTGTACATTCCCAATCAATCAATGGATCCACACAAGCATATAGCATAAATTATAGATACATGAAGGAAAAAAAATCTCACATCGATTTCATCTACTTTGACCCTTGCTTCTTTTTTCATCTTTTCTCTTAATTTTAAAGATTTGTTGTAATAATTAATTTTTCAAGTATTTAGCAAGTGGATAATAGATTTTTTTTCCACGAGTATTATACCTATATTGTTGTTTATCTGTATCCTAATAACATACCAAGTCACATCTATTTTAATAAAAGTTTATTATGTTTAATCTAAGGATATAGTATACATCCTCAAGGATATAATGGCTTAGCATAACATTAATATTAGTAATCTTGGTAAATGTTAATAATAGGCATACAAGAATTAGTAACCATCTTGTTAGTCATTGAATGTTGATTGTTATAGTGCCCTTTCTTAATGTCCAAACTTTGGTTTCACCATGAACTTTGATAAAAATGAATTCTTGCACAACTTATGGTAGTTCATGGACTTCATGTACAAATAATTCCACTTATAAATTTTTGGGTAGTTTTTTGGGGCATGTGTGAAATCAACCCATGCTCAACCATAGTGGCAAGTTGTTTTTACAAGTCCTTGGCTTATTTTATTATTATAATTTCTTTTGAATGTTTATATTGGGATCACCATTATATTTTTTGATGAGATTATTTGTGCTACTTTAAATCATTTTTCATATGTGAATAAATTCACAAAAGTTAACAATCATTATGGTCCTTGTACTTGTAATGGTGTTACTACCAAATTGGATTTTTCTAACTTATAACCTCCCATCCAAAAACCCCTCTTCTAATTCCCTTTTGTCGGGTTTTTAAAATCAATAAATATAACGAATGAAATCCTAAATCATACTTGTATAATCCCACCCATCATTGAATATAAATTGGACATATTGATTTTCTCATTGCAAGTTTAATGATGAAAAACTCTCTTCAAAGAATTTTTGGTTGGTTGATATATCACATTACGTTAGTTGCAAGAAAATCATATTTCTTCGTTCTAATCACTCTTTAATTAAAGTAGGTAACTTAGCATTCACCATTTGACAAGTGCATTTAGGTTGGTTTTTTCACATTTGTCCCAATCATTTATGCAAATAAAATGATATATTGTTAATATTCAATCAATTTTAGTGAGAGTCAACAAACACACAAGTATTGAAAGCCATTTCCTAGTATTTGTTAATTGTGATACATCTATGGTCAAAGTATGATTTGTCAAAATGAACATTATTGTATTATAATGGAGTTTTAAAAATACATTTTCTTGAATGCTTATGGAAAGTTCCTTAAATCAATCAACAAAATGATTCCAATATTCATGTTTAGGTTGATTTCTCCTTTAAACGTCCAACCATATGTACAATGTTTTGTAATAATTCATTAGTTTCATAAAATGAAATGGTTAATTGATCCCAAAAAGAAACAACACATGTTCAGAACAACTATTTAATCCCATGCATTTTAATTCTCCCTTTGCTTAAATCATTTTGCAACAAAATATTCTCAATGAGAAAACAATTCTAGAAAATTGCACACAAGATTCATACTTATATTTGTATACCCTAACTCAAACTTGACACACTCACCAAAACTTCGGCTACATAGTTGATTGATTATACAAAATCATCCCCCAATAAGCTCATCAAACAATAATGATAAAATGTATAAAATTTCTTAATTATTTATGGCCATTCGGTTTTTGCCCATTCTATTATTCCAAACATCATGTGCCAAAATAACCAAGGCAAGTTTAACTCTAGGGATGGTTTTATTACCTCCCATACTATTGTACAACTATTCATATAACATAATCAAAATCATTTTGGAACTCCCAAATAAATTCTTATTGTAGAATTAATTTTATTGCTTTTAATTACCATCACTTTCATAACAACATCCCAAATTATAAAACATTCCTTACACCTTACCTAATATGTTAATTTTCACAACTATCAGAACTAATGAACACATTTTACACACACATGTGATGTTATATGCATTTACACACACACATACCCTAAAACATAAAATAAGAATTAATTCATCGTATTCTTAAACTTACAAAAGATTGAGATCTAATTTGTTTTCCAATTCTACCTTCATGTATTGTTTTGTAATCAATTATAATTGTTCTAGGCTATTTATTTTTATTGATACCTATTACAATCAACTATCCATAACATTTGGCAATCGAAGTTTGACTAGGTACTAAATTTGGTATGGGAAGAATTTGATTGTCTTCTAATTTTGATTAATCCATTGTTTAGTTCTCTCTTGAATATATACGAAATTCAATTAATTTATTTTCCTAACACAAGGTCTTCTCCTTAAAAATTGTTTTTGAAACATGTTTTCTTGAGTTTTTTTTGGGGAAAAAGAATTTTGGAACTATTCATGTTTTGGAAAATATATATTTTAAAGCTCTTCTCTTGGAGAAGAAGTTTTTTTTTTTTTTTTGGGAAAAACATGTTTCTTTATTTCTACTTTTTAGAAAAGATGTTAATTTATCCTTTCATCTTGGAATTGTTTTTTTCCATGGAGATGATGGGGTACTTTGAACCATGTAGGAAATTCAACAATTCACAATTATGTCTTTTGAGCTTTTCCAAGAACTTCACAAACATTGCTGGCTAATGAATACATCCCTTACATACCCTCTACACATGTCTCCTTATATTAAGGCTTGAAGTTTCATAAAGAAACATGCACAATTAATAGATCTAAAATTAGGTACATGAAGATTTAAATTTGTGAAGTTTTGTCTTTTGACCTACCATGAGAACTTTATTGCTATGATTGTTCATTAGTTGAGGATTACTAGTTGCCATGCTATCATGACCTCCATAAACCCACTAGGTTTTGTTGAAGAAAAACGTTATGTACAAAGTATTTTACATTGGTACTATTTGGTAATAAAACATAATTATGGCGATTTGATTGAAAGTAATACTTTGAAATTTTAATGAAATTGAAAATAGATTTGAACCTTAAATTTTTTTGTGAATGTAATTATTAAAAAACATCAAAATTCAAAAAATATTTTTATATCATTAAAGTTTCACAGTCTATATAACCTAATTAATGTATTTAAAAAAAGTTCTATTGAAAACCTTTCTTTAAATATTTCATATTTTTTTCAAAGTTTGATGGGTCTAAAAAAATGACGGTGTGAAATTCCTATTGGTATCACCCAATCATTTTCCCCCCCATTTTATACTCAAAGTTGAATTGTTGGTTTATGGCTCAATTGTGTGAACATTTTGCCAAACACAAATTTCATGTGTGACAAGGCCATATGAACCATGTCCTTTGATCACACTAACAATGATATTTGTTAATGTGTATTTGCTTACTGGTGTGATATAATCAAGTTTCCCTTACAAACTACATATAAAAGCAAAAGAAAACATTACATGATATCACATGTATATTTAAGGTCTTTTCCATGTGTTGTGATCGGGGGGAGGACCAAGGATTAATAGCCATTGAGATTAATGCACCTTGCCAAGTTAACATATCTAGCAATGATCCCTTCTTTGAGATCCTTAAACCCAAAATGTAATTTTTTTTTTTCCCCCATTATCTAACAATTGTCAAATCAATTGAAGCAAAAGTGAGTGTAAGAATTAGGAGGGAAGTTTTCTCAACTTTTTTAATCCAAAATTTGTCCATCCATCGCTATGGTTTATTCAAAGCATCTAAGTATCTAGTGTTATGCAAAATTTGTCCATCCATTGCAATGGTTCATTCAAAGCATCTATGTATCTAGTGTTATGTGTGCATAATAATGTGAGAGACCTTTTTAAGGAAAGTGCCTACACATGCAAAAAGAAAAAAACTCAAATTTATTCTTACACAATATGGTTCTTTAGATGTTTACATTCATTTGTGAGGTTGAAGGAAAAATGGATGAACATGAATGCCCTTATATATTGTGGAATTAAGCTTGAATTTGTAAATATAATTTGTTAGTACAAATGAAAAAAAGAAGATTTTCAAACACCTTTCTCATTTAACATCCACCAAACTCATAACCCATTTAACTTGAATTCATAATAATAAAAAACATTTCCATTGCAATGTTCTTGTAAAATTTTATGGAAAACATTATTTTAAAAATGAAGCCTCACATGGCCAAGTCACATGTTTAATTACCTTTCCTTAGGAACATAATTATAACAAATATGTATTTGATTATAGCTATTTGGTTTTAGATGTTGTGTTTTTCCATCAAAGTTGAATGTCATTTGTGGTTTGGGCATTTGGGTTTGCCATGAACATGTGACCACTTTCTTCAAGTGGGAGCAAATTGATTATGGCAGCCATTCTGTGGACATGTGGAACTGCAATTTGGTGGAACTTTTACCCAATTAGATTGGGTGAAGCTGGAAGCAAGTTAGAATAAACAAAGTATTTGAGGTTGTGGGTTTAGGGTTTTGATGGCTATCAATGTGCCCAGGGTATTTGAACAATCCTGAAGCAACAACTCACACTATAGACAAAGATGGGTGGCTCTGCATACATACAAGCAACATTGGCTTCATTGATGAAGGTGAGGAGGTGTTGATTGTAGATCTTGTCAAGGAAATCATCAAAGTGAAAGGCTTCCTGGTAAGAGTTGGCTATACCTAACAGGATACTAAAATATGGAATATGGCCTAGTATACCGGAAAAAGGTTTGTTCTGGCCTCAAGGAAATCAATGGATTAAACAATCTGATGTCTATTGTTCTTAAAAAAACTCTTGCTCATTGTTTGGAGATTGACTATGTGACCCTCTTTTACGGGTATTTGCAGGTACCACTGGCAGAAGCTTAAGCACTTCTTATATCATGTGATGAAGGCTAGAATGTTTCTCCATTCTCCATTTGATTCTACCACTTGCAGAATCCAAAAAACCCTTTGACATGGGTCCTGATGAGGACCGGGTGAATCCTCTGATAAGAACTGAGGGATCTTTGACACTACATTGCACTTGGCTTCACCTGTGTAGTGGGTCAAATTTCATGACATGCAGAGCTTCCTCCAGAAAATGCTACCTTGGTACAAAGAAATATGTGATATCTTGTTCTGGGGAATTGTGATGCGTGGCATACACTAGCTGGAGCATGACTAACCCTGATTCCATGCTGTGTCAATGCAGGTTGTGTTTTACAAAAGGCTTCATGCAGTTTACTTCATCGACAAGATCCCAGTCATTCCGTCTGGCAAAATCTTGTGAGAGGAATTGAGAAATAAAGTGTAAAGCAATATTGCTACTCTCCCTCTGGAATTTTCATGTTAGCCCATGTGCATTTCTTTCTCCCAAGTTTCTGACAGACCATTCCTCTTGGGCTGCAAATCTTATCTAGGGTGCAATCACTTGTGAAACTTACACTAACATGTTAAAGTCTTCAATTGGCTTCCACATCCCCTTCGTACCTACGGAGGCCAAGTATCTATCTAAACCAGAGAGCAAGTAAGAAGAAATTTGGTCTAGCTGTCAAGGCAGCTCTAGACATAGCAGTGCAATGGGTTCGATGGCAGATCTCATGGTACTGAGAAAGTGTAGTAATTCTGCCTGGGAAAAACCATGGAAGACTCACTTGTTATGCTTGAACAACCACATGGATTCTGATAATGATCTAGACTTGAATAGGCCTGAATTGTGAATCTTTTCATTGCTTTGGTATTTCACCTATTGCCCTCACCTTCCCAGAGAGTTGATTGTGCACCTGACAGTATGCTTTTATGTACAAAAACTGAATGGAAATTATACAATAAGGTGCTAACAAACCCTTGGCAGTGAGCTCTATGCTTAAGTCTCATGTAGTAAACACCCAGTGCTTCTGTATGCTTCTGGTAATTGCTGGAGCAGAAGATGAAGAGCAGGTGCTACAGAGGGGATAATAGTGCAAATGTGACAAGAGAAGAGTAGTAAGGCTTCTCATGACACCTTTACACTTAAGGACAGGACCAACAAAGTCTCTAGGGGGAAAGTGCAAGCACTTGCTGCAATGGTGTGGAACAACCTAACAGACAGAAAAGCAGAAAAATCAATTAGTGGGCAAAATGAAATGCAATGTGAATGTCGAAAATGGAACTGTGGGCAAGGACAAGGCTTTGAACCATGTGGAAATCTTGAAGAGACTTGAATTGGAGTGGAGATGGTAGTTTGACAATCTCAACCGGACTCTGAAAAGGCTTCCCTTGAGGAGGTAACTTCACATACTCCTTGAAGCCTTCAAAAGGATCCCAAGGCATCCATCCCACACTCCGCATAATGGGCTCCAGTTCCTCATGATTACTCACAATATGCAATGTAGGTTTGTGGTAAAGAACGATGTCAAAGCTCATAATTGGGAGCTGCTGCTGCTGCTGCTGCTTGGATTGCGAGGAAACCCAACAACAGTCAATAAGCACACGTGGGGGTGGATTGATCTGAATATCCGCACAGTTTCTTGCTTGCATCCAAATGAAGGAGTTGTTGCACTGCTGTCTCTGTGATCTGAAAGCTGCAGCAACTGTGTTTGTTGGCTTGTCGTTGCTCATGAGAGACGGAATGTAGTGATCAGAGAAGTACTTAGACTTGCACTCAGCTTTAAGCCTCTCTTCATCCTGCTGCAGCTCATCATAATTCCCAAATTCTCCATCTGTTTGCAATTTCTCCAGGATCTCCGTTGTTGTGGGCTTCAACATGACCATTCGGATGCAGGTCTCATCAGCAGTTTTTCCCCCATATAAGAGCTCTAGATGAGTATGATCGTTGATCGACTCTGCGATATTGATCTCTGGAATCATGCAGTTTGTGGCGTTTGTTTTACAATTCTTCAAGACTGCAGGAGTGGCATCGGATTCTTCCGGTTTCCCAAGAACAGGAGTAGTACTTGGTCGAATCGCTTCGAAACCCGGGCGTAGAATTGGTCCACCATTGAACCCAATTCCGCGATCATCATGCCTTGGTGCTGCAAATAAAACACGAATTGCTATAGAGCAGTGAGAAGAAGATCTCCATCTGTGGAAGACAGTGTCCTCTTGAATTGTTCGCACTGAGTCCTTGAGTTCCTCCAGTAGCAGGGGTAATTGCAGCAAGATCCCTGCTCCTGGCAGCGGCTGGAAGCGAACATGATCCGGCTGTCGCAGCAGCAGCAGCTTCTGTACTCCGGCAGAAGTGCTGGACATCCCCAAGAACAGTGCGCCTGGAGCATTACAACGGTCGATCTGTCGTCCATGGTTGCTGCAATTCATGTAGTAGTGACCACATTGCTGCTTCCAGAATGCAATTGTTCCCGCAATCAGCGTCATGGATGAAATGGAAATGCCGTCACACACAAAATTCTTAAGCTCAATGTTGATGAAGGATCTTATGCAATCTATCACTACTACAATGTCCGGTACTCTCATACCTCAAGAAAGCTAAAACTCTACAAAATTCTTTCTGATCAAACCACCCTAAAATTCTACAAAATTCTTTCTGATCAAACTAAGTAGTGGGATTTGTTGTGGTCAATTAGCTGAAATTCTCTCTCTCTCTCTCTCTCCTTCCTTCACAATTCTTCTCAACAGCTTGATGAAACAATTTTGCTAATCACTTTGAAATGGGTCTCTTTTTGTTGGCAAGTTATGATCATCATCTTCTTCACACTCTTGATGATTTCCACCAAGAATTTGATTACCAGGATTTCCAGCATTTGCTAAGAATTTGAACTCCCAACAAATTTTTTTATTATTATTCATTGGGCAAGCTCTCAATCCACTACTACTCTTCAAATGCAAAATTCTCCTGACACTGCATTCCATCAACTATAGTGATCTGATGAGCCCAATTACTACCTTACTGGATGCTGGAACCATCATGATCATCATGATCAACAAAATCAACAACAACAACAACAACAACAACTGCAACAACATTGCTTGAAGCTTCATCATCCTCCAAAACCACATGGACTCTACCAGGGGAAGAGGGCAGGGCAATCC
>Ga0209208_10009052_pt1 | contig 13134 bp, 4 predicted proteins | sample S1TSphfallax_3_FD_187694 | JGI IMG/M metagenome (GOLD analysis project Ga0209208, IMG submission 187694) | Host-associated microbial communities from peat moss isolated from Minnesota, USA - S1T2_Fd - Sphagnum fallax MG (SPAdes) (version 2) | ecosystem: Host-associated > Plants > Peat moss >...
AAGCTCCTTGATGGATTCAACTACAAGTCCAAAGGTGAAGACAACGGAAGGAGAAGGAGTTGGGGCATGCTCTTTGGCTCATAACATTTTGGGGGTAGAGGGGCATGTTAGAGCTGCGGGATGGGACTAGGAAGATTGACAAGCACTTCACTTACTCACACGGACCTGCACAAACTAAACAACAAGTTGGTTAGTGTGTAGTTATGACACTTTGGTGCACGGATGAGCCATGGGCAAACATGGACTCATAACACTTACCATGGCCTAGTTTTGGGGGAAGCCACCTCCTTCCCCCTTATAGTATATTCTATGCTTAACCACGAGACCAGCACCTAAATGTCATTTTGTCCTAGGACTCCCAAATGGGAGTCTCGAAATTCTAACAGCTTGGACTCTCGCGATTTTGGGGGCCCATAACTTTGTGTGCAAACCTTCGATTGAGATGAGGTCGAAAGCAAAGTTGTAGCCCTTGTCGAGAGATTTTTAACGGTATGTTGCACACCACCTGCACGTAAGGAAATCATGGTGATTCTTGATTTTTAGTGGTTCAGAGTCAAATTGCCAATTTGACTCTCAACTTTGCTTTTGGTTATAACTTGTGTTTTAAGTGTCCAAATGGGTCACACGAGCCCATTTCAGAGATCTACATTTCAAGATTTTTCCAATGATATAAGGAAAGGCTTAATCCAATGGGTTTTGACCCCTGCAATTACTTTTTGGAAATTTGGAAGTCCATTGGGACTCCAACTCCCAAAGTGGGAGCTCACTTGGGAGTGTGATCGTTCATTCCCTCACACTCTTTTGCACTCCTGGGAGCATGAAATGTGGCTCCCAGGTTTCATACTTGGCCCACACCTTTGTAAGCCTTTGTTTTGGTCGTGAGCCCAATGTTAGGGTTGCGACATGTTGGGTTTTGTTATCTAGGATATGATAATCACCTTGAATATTTGATTGATATTATTTTTTAAGTTTTACGAAAAACTAAGATCTAGTTTTTGATTAAAAAGAAAAATTGACGTCCTTGTTGAATATTCTAAATGAAAAAAAATTAAATGGAAGATCTAACTTATTAAAATTTATTTTGAAGATTGGAATTCCAATTGATATCATAAGAATATGATATCCACCCAACATTGATTTAAACCTTTATGTTTTTAGATGTTAATTAGAGTGTATTATAACCATATTTAAGCAACTCAAGGTGGGCACATGTGCAATCACAATAACATGTACCATAACAAGTGTAATGCTTGCTTGGTTTTTTCATGTTTTAAAATTAAAATTTAATATATCATGGGAACATGTGAATTAATTTAAAAATAATCAAATGAGTAAAAACATTAGCAAAAACACTCATTAAACACTATAATGTTTGCTTTTAAATAGTATCAAGACTTGTAAATGAATTTGAATTTTTTTGAAAATGACATTTTTTGCCAAAATTTTAGCATAAACCTTAATAAAATAGTATGATTTAAAAATAAAAAAATTGAAGATTTTCTCGAAGATTTTTTCAAAAATATTCCAAGAATATCTTAGGAGTATATTAAAAAAAAATAGTCATAAGTAAATAGAATTTAAAATTTTGTTCTTTGTTTGATTTGCCCAATTTTAGTTCATGTTCCAATTTTGAAATTAAGACCCATTTCTAGTATTATTTTAGGCAATTCAAATTGGAACTAATGGATAATTGTCAGTTAGCTTTTGTTCAGCCCTTAATTTTATTTTATTTTTCAAATCCATTTTTGAAATTTAGGAATTTTTGTTTTGATTTTAGTTCCACACAAAAATGGAATTGAAAACCTAGTTCTAGTTTCAATTCCTAAAATAATCCTATTTTAATACTAATTACAAAAATCAAATGTAGATTTGATTTGAATTTAATTAACTAAAACCAAAAATAATGGTTCAAATAAATGTTGTGAGGTTATTTGGTTTCCAATGTTAAGATGGGGCATTTAGTGTCAAGTTTTTGTGACTTGGACCTAAAATCACATCTTTTTGTTGGAATTGACATAAGAATTGGGCATTGGAACTAGTTTTTTGCTAGCTCTAGACCCAAAACTAGAACCATGAAAAAACATCGATAGGTTTTTAAGTAGATAAGTTGATTTCTTTTTGAAAAGTTGACAAGTAGTCTCAATTTAGAGTTAAACATGAACCTTTATTAGTTGTTGAACTCCATACCTATATAGATCTTGAGTTTAATTTGATATAAAACTTTTTATCTACACAATATCTAGCATAAGGGAGTGTGGAATGTTTACATGGAATTGAATTCAATTTTGAACTAGGGTTGAAGATTTTTGAATTTGAAAAAGTGTGTTGGAATTCAAGTTGTAAGTTTTTTAAATGGGAAGAACTAGGCTCAAACTTGCACTAAAAGAACTTCCAATTTTTTTTAAATAATCAAAATTGGGACCGGAAGTTCTTTAAAAAAATGAATCAAACAACATTGGTTCAAACCCACCAAACATGGTACCCACCCATAATTGGTCACTAGTTGACACAAGAATCCTAATAAGGAAAAAAACTTGCATTAAGTTACAAATTTTCAAAAACACAAACTTCTCCAAAATGTTTGTTGTAAATTGCAAACATCAATAAAAAAATAATTCTATCACATTTTGGAAATATATCAAAACATGTAACAAGAACACATACAATCATTTTGTTTTCTATATATACATAGAGTTAACGTTTCACACATAATCATTTGAACTTATGCTTTCTTGCACCCTACACACACAATCACATAACACATATACACCAAAATAAAAGTTATAACCACATATAGGTTGAAAAAAACTATTTGAATTGAAAAATGCTTGTATTGACAAAATTGTTTATTTAAAATCTTGCTTGAACAAAACAAAGTTCATTGCATTAAAAAAAGGATTGCATTTGGAAAATTGGTTGGATTGAAAACTTGTTTCTATTGGAAAACCAATGATTGCATTCAAAAAAAATTACATTAAGAAACTACTTGAATTGAAAAATTGTTTGTATTGAAAATTCACTTGTATGAAAAACTGTCTTACATTGAAAACATTTCTTCTACATAAAGTTTCTTTGGATACATTGAAGTGTTGATGTACAAGAATATGTTTTTTTATTTTAAAAATAATTATGAAAAAGACTATATAATAAATACTATGCAAATCAAAATTGTGATGTGAATAATTTCACATATAAAATTTATTTATAATAAAGTAAAAATGGTTTTATAAAATCACATACTTAGAAAGGCACAAGCTTGGAAAGGCAATAAAAAAAAAAAATCAAAATGAAAGCTTAGATTAGACATGACAAACATTGTTATGAAAAAGGAAATATGTACCACAAACCACCTAGACCCTAGACCATTTATTGAATTAAAAATTCTAGTTGACTTTAGATATTTTTTTATTTCAATTTCACTCTACAAAACCTTATTCATAATTTGACAAAAATATAATGGTTTAATAACATTAAACCAAAATATCATTACTTTTGCCATCCCGTGGGTTGTAACCATGTAGCTCATGTCTCACACCCAAACCATAAACCTTTTACTACAATTTAGTCTCTTAAAAAGAATTCTACAATGCCTTGATCCTAAGTTTAAAATGAAACACCTAAACTTTAAACCTTAAACTACTATATTTTTTAAAGTCATTTTTCTCATTTTTAAACTTTCATTTTAGGTATTAAACATTTTTAGTTTCTTGTTTTGGTAGTAATAATTCCATTTATTGACTCTTTACTTTTCATTTTATTCTATTTCCTTTTGCTTGAATACTAAAACACCATCGATGGGAGAAAAAAATTTAAATTAATCTAAGGTTATGTAATGTTGACCTATGATTTATACATTGTAAAAAATTAAGGGAGTAAATCTAATTTTTTAAAAAAATTCTTAAACATCTGCAATGGTGGATAACGTTATAATGTAATATTTAAGATAATTTTATGTGGAATAATTTTACAATTGTGAAAAAATTCTCATTTTTAATGAAAAAATAAAATAGAAGTAAATATGAATTAATGTTTTATTAGTTGTTAAAAAAATTTAGATTAAAATTTGAATTTATTTAAATCATGATCATTCTAGTTCTTTAAATACTCATGATCATTTTAGTTTTTATTTCTAATCAATTTTTTATGTGAAAGGTCATATTTAGCTTCACTTTGGAAGGGAATCTTTCTAAGCATATGCAATAAACATAATGCAATAATAATGGTAAAAAATGTGGAGTTTAATTGGTTTTGTAGTATTTAAAAAAACTATATTCTTTTGGTTGAATAAATTTAAAAAACTTTAAAGATCATTTGCCTTCTATAATGCCAAAACATGGCATTTACGACTATGTGATTTTATAGTCCAAAAGACCATGTCATAAATGTCACTTGTTGTTAAGATGGTCATAGTCGTAACCACCATTGCGACTACACCTATGATTACAAATTATTATATATATATAATATAAATATAAATATAAATATTTGTGTATATAATATATATATATACAATAATATTATTTAATAATATTATAAATATATATTTCGAATATTGGTTTTAAAAAATAATTATTCGTTTAATTTAATTTTTAATTATTTATATATGACCGTATAAAATGTGATCATATTATACATACCATTGGTCCATGTGTTCAAGGCACGTCATTATACATACCGTTGGTTAATGAACATCAATGTAGTCAAATTGGTGGGAACAAATATTGATTCTTATACCTCCTTTAAATGGACCAAAGGTTTTGCTTCCACCTACCACACTACATGCAACACAATGTTGTCACATAAAGTTTTTATGATGTTTTAATGCTTGAATATATAAAAACACAAAGTTTAAAATGTAATTTTTTTTCAAATACCTATTCAAATGACAATATGAATATAAATGATTAAATTTTAGAGTATAATCCTTATATGTGGACCAACTAAAATTCAAACAACAAATTCTGTACATAGAAAACCACTTTTGAATTTTTGAATTTATTTTATTAATTCTGAAACATGTATATAATATGATATTAATAATATATTATATGTATATATTACACATATTATAATATACGTATACATATATATACATACATTCAATATTTATATTCTATATACAATTATTGAATTTTCATTATATCATTCAATTTAATAATCATATATTAATCCCAATTTTGTATTGATTTTCAGTATATAATAAGTCAATTTATAGATTGGATATTTAGAAAAAATATTTACGAATTAATTTTATTAATTTTATTATAATCCAACCATTTAACATAACAATATAATTTTATTTTTTTCATTATTTCATTATTTATAATTTTATAATTATTAAAATCTACACATGTAATAGAATATACACACACACATATGCAATGTCATATATATATATATATACTGAAATATGTTAAAAATATATACATAATACAACAAACATTTTGTAATAAAATTATAACTTAATAATTTGTAAATTATATTGAATCATATTTTTCTAAAAAGTCATTCACATATAAATTTAATATGTTATAAATTTATGAATCTTAAACCCATAGATAAATTTGGTAATTTTTTTAAAGATTTAATTTAAATAACATGAAATTGCTTGAATTGTGTTATTTTTGTTAAACTAAGTTTTTTTGTTAATAAAATAGAGGATTAAATGAAATTTGGCTAGGCTAAAATTAAAGTTCATTAATTTTTAAAGTTTTAGTTAAAATAATATAAATGAGGCTAAAGTGGGTTATTTTGGTTAAAATCGGCTAAATTTTCTTATATTTTGATAAACTTGGCTAAAACTTGGTTAAGCTTGGTTAAGTGAAGATAAAATTTTCTAAACTAAATGATTTTGATTAAATTTGGTGAAACCTACCAAAATTTGAATCAAATTTGGCTAAACCTAGAAAAATAAAATAAAATTTGGTTATATATTTTGCTATATTTTAATAAATTAAGCTTAACTTGGATAGATTAAAATATTTAGGTTAAATTGGCAAAATCAAGTTACACCAAAGCACTTAAGTTAAACATGGTTAATTAGACTTGGCTAAATTTGAAATTTTTTGGCAAAGAAGGTTTTTAAATGTATTTTGTTGGAATTAAGGTCAACTAGGTTAAATTGAATTAATTCATCTAAGTTTGAATAAACTTGACAAAATTTAATTGTTGCTAGAACAAGTTACATTTGGCTAAACTAAACTAAATTAGTTTACATATGTTAAAATATGTTGCATTAAACTAAAATATAGGATTAATTAGAATAAATTAGGTTATTTAAAATAAATTAAGCTACTTAGGGTGAACTAGCCTTATGTAGGTTAAATTAGGATTGGATTAAATTAAATTAATCTAAACTAAACTAGGTTTAGATTAATTCATCCTAAATTAAGTTAAAATATATTAAACTAGTTCTTTAAATTAGATTAAATTAATTTAAATTAGGTTTCCAATATAAATTTGACCATGTTGATATGTACTTTAATTTCTTTTGAAAACTTGTTGAAATGAGGTCAAGCAATTACTTCAATATGGTTACATTAGTTGTGTAGTCATATATGTAATCATAATTACCTTTAGTTGTAATCATAGTCATATTTATAGTCACATATTCACAATTGTGATTATAGTTGTAAAAATGTTTTTGACTCAAGTCCAATTACAACTACATGACTATTTTGGGCAACAATTGCAACATGTCATAATCATAGAAATCACATTTTAGCATAGTGTTCACTTTGAAATGGAAGTTTTCAAAGTGTATGTGAAAAATGACAAAGATAATGGCAAAGGAAGTGAAGGTTTTGAGAGGGCACTTGAAAAATAGTTGTAAAAGTAATTTAGGTAATGGATTCATTATTAAAAAATTAATATTATTATTGGAAACACCAAAAGAAATTGAAATCAATGTGGGGAAATCCTAAGTCCAAGCATGATAAAGTATGCCAAAAAAGTAGTCTTAAGAAAATCTAATTTAAAAAATAGTCTCTTTTCAACATTCACATTCAAAAAGATATTAAAAGCCTATTTAAATTACATTTTGAAATCATAGAGCACTTCATTAAGTTTATTGTAAGTTGAACATAAACTTTGAGGAATTTCTATATAAGAAAAATGGATGAAAAGGATGTTCTAAATCGGTTGGTTGTTCAAATTTTCCTACTTTTACATTAAAATTTTGATAGATTATCATTATAATGTAAAATGTTAAAACTATATCCATACACACTAGGTCTTTATTAACTTGAAATTATAATAATTTTAATTGATGTTATACAATAAGTCTATTATGCAAAATTATGACACATATTTTCTAATACTTGCATTTCAAAAAATGTACTTAAGGGTGAAAGCATGAAAAAAAAAGGTAATTGTGTCAAGGTTAAAATCCTTTCCAAGGATTGCATTTTCCACGTGGCAATTTTTTTATTGGTTTATATTACATTTTCACATAGTTTTTAAAACTAAATATCAAATTTGAAGCCAAATATGACATATTAAATGATAAACTCTCAATTTTTTTTGCATTAAGCCTTACATTATAGTCAAATCTATAACTTTACTTTGAATTATGATTACAAATTCAAAACTATAATAGTGTAAAAGGGAATTCAAGTATTAAAATCTAAAAAGGTATATGTATTTTTATTTTTTGAATGTTTTGAACACAAGGATCCGTTCTTGAGGAATATATTAAATTTCCCAAAAAAATTGAAACAATTCATGAACATTTAAAAAGGGAAAATGATTTTTGATACAAAAAACCACTTGTCCACATGTTTTTTTTTAGTGTTTTAAACATATAAAGGATTCTTGAAACATGGTGAATTTTCATGAAAATTTTGTAATTGCAAGTTTGAAAGTATAAAAAATTATTTAAAAAATAAAACATTTTTTTTGACATATAGTGTTCCCATGGTGAATTTTCAAATTTTCAAAAAATAATTTTTAAGGATTGTTCACCCACTGTTTGGTTCCTTTTTTTTGCTTTCACCTTTAAATGCATATTAAAACATGTGGTTTTTCAATGTTATGTAATGAAGTCAAAAAAAATATATTTTTTCATCATTAATTTAAATAATATTCATGAATTCAATCTATTAAGGTATATTTTATGATATTTAAAAATAAAATAGCAAGTGTCTCTAGCTAACATACTTTATTATGCTTATGCCCTCCCACAGAAGCAACCCCAAAAAATCAAGTGGCTACTCAATATTATTTCCTTAAAAAAAAAAAATTAACATTAAGAGCTACTCAATAATATTCCCCACAAAATCAAAAGAAATGCAAGAAAAAAAAAACTCAAAATTTAGCATGGGGCAATTGCCCTAGAGTTGTTCTAGATTTTCTTATAAATGAACGGTCTCCAATAGTTGATACTATTTCCCTCGAATACCAAAAAACAAAACTTATTTAACTTAACATGAGGTGACTATCTAATGCTTTATATTTTTCTTCTTTGGAAGGGGGGGGGGGTTGTTGTTTGATACTATTTCACCATAATAATAAAGAAAGAAAAACTTAAAAATAACAATAAGCGATTGCCCAATGTTTTATGTTTTTATAGGTGAAAAATATTAAGTGGCTAGCAAATATATATATTTCAAAATATAATGAAGAATAAAAGTAAAATAAAAAATCGAATGGCTATTTATTTATCATTGTAATTCCAACTAGTTAGCAATAGGGTGAAAACATAGTCAAAGGAGCTAGGGGATCCAAGGTAAAAGTTCTTTTCTAAAGACTACACATGACACATGTCATTTTTATGTTGGTTTATAACTTAAAACTTTGTATTTTGGGTACCCCCTTTAACATTGCATTTTAGATAGAAATACATTTTGATTATAAATTGATTTTATATCATGTATACATGCATTCATGCTTTCTATTACAAACATGAACAATTTTTTTAAAAAACACATTTTCAAAATCCATAATTTTCAAGGACAATTTAGCACTTTCGAACCAAATGTGCTCAAATCGATTATAAAATCAATTTTCATTAGTTGAAGTCCTTTTGCCCTTTTAATTATCAATGTTAAAATCCTCTTCAATTTAAAAAAAAGAATGGTGCACATTTGGTAAAATAAAAGTACATTTGAAAAAAAATGGCCTATCCACTCTTAAGGTTTAAGTGCTTTGAACATGTAAAAATATTTTTGATTTGTGTCAAACTTTGAGAATGTAACTTTTCCATTAATGCAAAATATTTATAAAAAAATTATGATAATCCAAACTTTATGTTTCACTTGTGATTTTTCAAACATACAAAAATATAGTCTTAAGGAGTGTCCATTCACTTGGGTGGCTCGTTTGACTATGTTTTACCCAATATTTATAAAAAAATAATGTAGACATCAATGGGAATATGTGTGACACACATGGAATGTAATGGGAAAAATTTAGAAGATTTTGACAATGATTTTCGAAAAAGTTGTGAAATAAGAAGAATAACATAGAGTAAAAAGAGATTAATTTATTTTGAAACTAAAAAAATGGAATTCTCACTAAATTAATTGATGAGATTTTAAATTATGGACAAAACATTTGAGATAAAATATTGTGATATCATAAACAACTTAGAAATATGTCATGTAAAATTAATTTAAACTTTTTTTTGAATTGAACTCCATTTGCTCTTATCAAAACCTTCTCCCTTTAACCTAATTTGATTTTTTATCCCTTGTATCCACCCAAAAGGAATGTCTATCCCAAGTGTGAGACAAAGCCAATAAATTTGATTGGGGTTCAAAGTGTTTGTTGGGCCATAATGTGTAAAAACTCACCATAGAATGTTATTTTGACATGAATTTGATATTACATTAGCCTCTCCTGATTTTATAAATTATGGATATTTCCTTTTTGAATGAAACATCAAAGCTACAACCTATTAGGCACAAAATTAGTGCCTCCTTAGCACCCTTGCCTATGTCACTCCTCCACCCATTGGAAGACATCCAAGAGGTGTCACAATTTGGTAAAGTTTCCCCCTTCTAACCCTTTTTATTTCAAAACACTCCTAATTAATTTAATAACACCAATATAACAAACTTATTAGGAAAAGTTACAACAAAGTCACATGAGGTATCTCCTTTGTTATCTTTTACCTAAGATATGCTAACTAACCTAATGTAAAGGTTTGACCTTTTGTTTAGCAAAATTTTCCCACTCTCCTTTTTTATTTAGATTTTAACTTGTTTTTTAAAATTTAAATAATAACCTCTTTCTTGGCTCACACACCCCCTTCCTTTTACTCAAACTATAACTAACCCTATACTTCAATAAATGAGTTATAACAGGAACACACAACATGCATAAAATGGAAACCATCATTTTTCAAAACAAATCCTCATACATCAAGGAAAAAAGGGTAGTTACATTAGAATTTTTAATTCCTAAATGCTAATTTCCCACTCCAACCAAGCTTCTACTTCCATCTTACCAAACCCACCCCCCTTCTATGAGTAGTCCTATTTTCTCTTTCTCTTCTTGCTTACAACACTTTACTCCTAGCAATAATAATAGCCCACACTTGTTCAAGCTCCTTGAAACCTCTCCTCTATTTCATTACTTTCCTTTGTTCTCCCACAAGAAAGCAAACCTTCCATTCCCTTTTAGGTCAAACCCCTCCTTCCTACTCATCCCCTTTTACTGTTCCTTCTTTACCAAGCTTAGCACAGGTTCTTTGTACCTTTTCCTCCTTTCACCCTTGAGTCACCTTTCTTGAAAACCTCATTTCAGCAGTTGCCATCACCCACTAATGATGCCTTCACATCTGTTTCCATTGTGCTATTTGGTTGGGTGCACTTAGGAAGCTCACTTCCTCATGATGCAATAGCTTCTTCCCATTGCTTTGATCCCTCACGATACATCTAGCCTCCCATCAATGCATATTTCACAATCCTCATCGTTATTTTTCATTCCTTCCCATAACCTCACACACTACTCATCAATTAGAAAGTGAAAATGGTCAATGATGTTTTTCCCCTACAAGTTTTAGGAAGAAGAAATGATTGTTGTTTTAACTTAAACTTAATTCCTAATGCCTTCCTAAAAGCTACCTCTACCATATCTGTATCTTCATATCCGCCATACTTAATTGACCTAGGCAAGGACATCCAACTATCCTACCACCCACCTTATCCTAACCGGGCTACCCATCCCTTAGTAGTTCATCTTAAATAAAATCAACCTATTATTTTATCCCATGAACCTTGGGTTAACCCCAAACTTTATTAACCGATTTACCTATGTTTAACCAAAACTGAGTTAGGTTAATTGAAGCCCAACAAAACCCTACCATGATTCTCTATGAGCACAATAATATGCTATTTCATTGTTGTAAAGATGCTAACCATTGAGATAGCCATCACACATCAGCATAAATTGTAAGCGACATGAATCAACAGAGCCCACCATATAAACTTTTGACCAAGTAGACAACTGGAAAAAAAAAAAGTACTCAACACTCTCACACATACAAAGAAGAAACCTAATATCTCATATAATTCATTTGAAATATGTCAAACAAGCACCAACAAGAAGGTGATGAAACACAAGGCCAGAAAAATGCCTACCACAAATTTGACACTAACATGTTTAACACCATGGGTGCCATGACAAAGCCAATTTCTTCTAGCTTCCACAATGTGTGTAGACTCGCTGTTGGATGCCTGGGAGGTGTGGTGCAAAGTTTGGTAACTTATTGTGATTGAGTGTTTCCTGGCACAAAGTTCATATATCAACTTGACTAACCTATAGTTTCTATTTGTACTGTTCTGTGCATAGCTAGATTGAAAGGAAAGGAAAAATGAATAAAATATTGCATGTATTGTGTATCTGAATCCCGGCAAGGTAACTAAACAATCAGGTCCCATATCCAGACGATCTGAATGACCCCACAAATTATACTTGGGTAGTAAACTTTTTAGTTCCTGAATTGGGGTAGGGTACACCAAGAAAACAAAAATATCCAGTCACTAAATAAAAGATTAAAAGAAGGAGATTGTGGAGGGGGTACCTCAAAGCATCCTGATTCGCCCATCAGATGCCCATAATTTGCCCATAAACAGAGAAAAAGCTGGAAAACTCTCTTACTCCCAAAAGTTGACTTTGATCCCACCAGAGGAAAATTTTCACAAGTGTTTAAACCTGAATCTGGCCATCTGACCTAATTTGGCTGGGCTTGGGGGTGGGGGTAAATAATACCTTGGGGCTTACTTGCGAACAGCAAAACTCAAAATAGGCAAAAACAAAACCAGAGGCTGAGAATAGAGCTGCCTAAAAGTTAAAAGGAAGGGAAAAGGCATGACAATTGGTCATATAACATGTACATATCACTTCTACCCCCTTGTGATCTCCATACATTCAAGTTCCTGATGACCTTAGTTTCATATGCTTTCCCATGGGTAATGCCCAAGGGTGGGGGAACAATCCCAAACTATGGGTCGGACTCTGCTGGTGGCATGTCCTGCACCCCTTATTTTGTGAATGCCACCACCCTGGGGCTTTATTGTACACAAAAGGCCCTAACAAGTGAAGACATGAAACTATCTAGCCTAGAACAAACATGTAAAAACAGCTTGTAATAAAAAATACCCCCAGTTTATAATAAACTGGGGGTATTAGTCCAGGTTGAAAATGGTGACAACCTGTTTTGGAAATAGAAATAGAATGCAGACAATGAGAAAGCCCAGGGGACCTTAGTTTTTTTCTTTTGGGTTGTGGGGGGTGAGGAGAGCGAGGGGAATCTTTTTGTGTTCCCATAAAGTTCCCAAGATGCTTCCAACCGGTCCCCAAAATGCTCTCTGAAGTTCCCAGTGTGTTTCCCTTCAAAATGTGAGCTGCACCAATTTAACCTAGAAAAAGGAACAATAAGTTGTCAGCACTACTTAGGTCTTGAAACTAAACTAACTCATGATAAATGTAGAACAAACATAATTAGTTTGTCATCAAAGGCTCCTGCAGCTGATAGGTAATCATAGGGCCATTTATAGTCGAAAGTGGTAAATAAGGTATACAACCACCTCAATAAGGTGTTTATGATGTAGTAAGTAGTAGCAGGGGCTTCTGCTGGAGTCCATTTCTTGATCATCTATGTAATGGGGTGTTTGATTGATGCCCGGGGGG
>Ga0209208_10009053_pt1 | contig 13134 bp, 10 predicted proteins | sample S1TSphfallax_3_FD_187694 | JGI IMG/M metagenome (GOLD analysis project Ga0209208, IMG submission 187694) | Host-associated microbial communities from peat moss isolated from Minnesota, USA - S1T2_Fd - Sphagnum fallax MG (SPAdes) (version 2) | ecosystem: Host-associated > Plants > Peat moss >...
AAATATTGGGACATTGAATCAAATTAGAATTGGATGTTATGACAATATTTAAGGATTTTAAGAAATAAACACATGTGTTGTTGACCCTCCCTATAATTATTGAAGGGATTCTTGTAATATTTCATGCTACCTAATGTATATGTTAACATTATATTGAATGTAATGAATCCAATTGTGTCTTGTTGATTAGTTACAAATTTCATTTGTTTATATATAATTGAATTGCTTAATGGCGATTAATGTGAGCACACCTAGATGTACAACCATGGTGGTTAATGATATGGAGACTATAGGTGTTGAAATTATCCTTGGAAGTGGAGAGCAATCCAAAAAGTGATGCCAAAGTTGGGACGTTGTTTCAAATTTTGACATTATGCAAAAAAATGCTAGCCCCAATCAAGGCACTAGTCATAGAATTTTATTTTATTTACAAACCCAAAGCTAAGAATGGAATGGTAGGTGGAAGAAAAATCATTGTGAATGCCCAAGTATTGAATGAAGTCATGCATTTACCCATATCTAAGATTGAAATAGAAAATTTCAAAAACAATAGTGCAAAACATGAGTCCCATTTCAAGTGTCAAGAGAAGTCCAAGACACCTACAATTGGGTAGAAAGCAGAAGATGAAAATGACCCACTCATGATGGAGTGGATGTAATTTTAAGCAAAAGGCTAGCTTTGAAATTACATCTAACTTATCCATCTATTCAAAAATTACAAGTTTGTTGCAACCCACAAAGGTTTGATGTTTAATTGAGTAGAGTTTGTCTATGGTCAAATACATGAAGAATTGGTGCTAAAAAAGAAGGTCGGGAAGGTGGCTTCACTCTTATGTGGGCATTAAATGTCCATCATTATCCTACATTGTTTAAAGATCTTAAGAAAGAGGAATAAAAAGATCAAGACCAATGATATTGCTAATATTTCTAGGAGCCAATCAATTATATTAGAAATAACCATAATTGATCAAATCCAAAGATTGAGGATTGAAACTCCCCAAGTAATTGTGGAGGCATCTAGAAACAAAAATATTGAATTTCAAGAGCCTTGGAATAAAAGGTTTACAACTTTACTAAACCAATTTCACTTTTTATCACAAGAAGTGGAGGAGATTGAAAAACTTAAACATGAACTACAAGCTACAAAGGGGGAGTTGAAGAATACCAAGGAGTTGGTGTACCATTAGGAAAGGCATGTAGAAAATTGCCAAGCCATTTGGGGTTGATAGGTTGTTGAATTGGGTAAATAGAAAGAATACATCACAAGAAAGTTTGTTGTGCATTACATATCATTGTGAAAAATTTAGAAATAACACAACAATGAAAGAAACAAAAGGAAATATTTGAACAAAAATACATAGAAAATTTGGAGTTCCAACTAACCACATTAAAGAGGGAGAAAACCTTGTTGTGGAAGGGAGGAATAACCAATAAGTGTAATGACCTTGTTTTGACCCAATTACAACAAGAGTTTGAAGAATATAGAGAAGTGCATAAGAAGGAATACCGATTGCTTGAGGTAACTATTCAAGATTAGATGCAAGAATTGGAAGGTCATGAGGCCCTAGACCATAAGATTAACCAACGAGTAGGAACTTGGTTTCTTTAGACTTGGAAAAAGTTTTGATGCATATACTTTATGCATAGGGTATGTATTTGACTATGCAATAATGAAGGCCGCACTTAATATTATTGATGAACCTATAGATTTGGAGGCAAATTAGGAGGAGGCATGTGCACAAGGGATGAAAAATAGGGTGTAGAAATGATTGTTAGAGTAGATCTCAAAGTTGTTGATTTGACATCATTAATATTTTTAGTAGGAGATATTTCAAGTCAATGCTTACTAATTATCAAAAATTGGAAAATAGGCTAGCACAATTTCAAAATATATGGGAAATAATCATAAGTGGTAGAGGTTGCGAAAGTTTGAACACTTTTGAACACTTCCATTGCCTAACCAAGATGATTTTGATATGCGGCTAATAGACTTTGAAAAATTATATGATCAAGTAATGGACCCCCATGCCTTCTAAAGGATGACCTTAAAGGTGTTGAAGTTTGCCCAATGGGTGAAAGCACACTACATTGTCCATAAAATGTTGTCACAAAGTAGTTTTTGCAAGATTTTGAAATTTGTAATTGGCCATGTGATTAAATAAAATTGATTAAATTGATAAAGGATTCAACATTACAATAAATGTTACATGTACCATAATCACATTATATGAATTTTTTGAATAGTTTTTGAATTGTCATAACATAATGGACTTTTAAAAAAGTATCAAAAAACTTATAGTAGTCCATAATTGATGAATATGGACTTCATGCACCTTCATACAATGTTTTTATTGAATAAAGGATTCAATGATAATATTTTGTCGTAACATTGATACTAGAAAAGACTTTTTAAGAGGATTTTGTTGACCAAAATTTTCTATGTACCTTGAATTATGGTTTTTTCCCATTAAGTCCTTTCTTTAGTGAAAGTAAAAATTTAGAAGCTCATATTTCAAATTTAAGTTCTCCATAAGGTAAACTAAGGTTTGAATTTTTTTTATAATGATTTTTTTATGATAACTTGCAAAATGACCTATGTGATTCAAGGTATCCTACTTTCACATTGCTTTTGTAATGTTAATTTAAGCAATTATGGACTTCTATATGTGCCTAAAATTGTTACACCTTAACATGCTTTCGCCCCAATATGGATATTTCTGGCATCAAATTTGCATGGGCACAATTAAATATTCAATAGCCTTTGGAAGAGTCATCTTTATCCAAAAATTAAAATGAGGTTTTAATTAGAAAAGGTTGGGAACAAGATTTGGTTATTGAAAAACCTTTTACTATGGACTTAAGATTGGCATGTTGGCATTGGCATTTTCCCAATATCCCATGCAATTAGGAATTTTCAAAGTTTGTGGGAAATGACAAACAATCTTTTATAGGTTGTGCAAAATAAAAATATCCCTTGTGGGATTGTTTGATATGGAGGGGTGTTAAATTTGGACATATTGCATGGAAGGAAAAGCTCATGGCTAAGGGGAATAAAGTACCAAGGAATGTTGCCACATATGCGCCTTTATCTATAAAAGCCTTTGAAAATCCTTTAAGGTGTAGCACATAGGATGAAAAAAGGCCTAGTCCTTATTGCAACCCTTTTTTACTCTATATTTTGATCCCCATAAAAAGTAATGAGTTAAAAGTTATCAATTTTTTCAAAAGGACTATATTTTAGACCATTACAATTCTATATTCCATCATAATCATCCATAAACGTGTCTTTACATGGTAAAAAAAACTAGGTAAAAAATATAAAAAAGGGTGACATTGTGACAAGATTTTGGTACACCTTAAATAATTTGAACCCAAAAGGAGAAAGTGAATTTTTGTCCTTGTTAGAGGAGAGGGAGTTGGAAAGAAGGTGACAATATTTCCAACCTACCATATAATTGGCCTTTTATTAAAAGTGAATTTTGTATTGATAAAAAGATGTTGTGAAGTTTATTATGCATTTCAAAGAAAGCATTATGTTCACTTTGACCCAATTTGTTATCATGTGTCAATATGTTGTGGGGCTTTGGCTGATTGGTGTCATCATTTTGGCATATGTTTTAAAGTCAATTTTCCAATGGTGCATGGATGAAAATTTGCCTTTATTGCCAAACTCCACCATCATCTACCTTGGATTTTTTTATTATTGTCCAATCGATGTGTTTAACAGGGTTCATGCAAGGTGCCTATGAATCAATTTACAATAATTTTGGACCTAACTAATACAAAGCTTTTTGTCAATTTTGTGATGGACAATCACAAAATCACCAATTTAACCTAATCGAACCAACTTTTAAACATCAATGCAAATGAAGAAATATAATGCTTGCAAGACATTTCACAATAAGGAGTGGGGTCCAACCACACTATTAGGAGCCACACATGCCCCCTTAGACCATTGCTTTATTTTTAGAATCCTTTTCAAATCTTTTAAATATGTCTTTAATATATATATATATATTATGTTAAAGTGTATATTAAAAAAATCCCAAAATATTTCATTAAAAAATATTTTCAAATTGTGCTTTTAATGTCAAAACTGTTTTTAAATTACTTTTATGTAGCTTTTTAATAATGGTTACAAAAGGTTAAAAATCCTTATACGTATTTTACATTCATTAAATTGATTCCAAATTTTTATGATACGTACATAATGTATTCAAAATAATAGTTTATTAAAAATTTATTTTATTATTATTTTATTTTTACAATCCAAAGTTCAAAAATTTAAGCAATGGTTATGAGTGCTTTTGGTACATGTTAGTATTACTGCACCTTGGGGCTTTGTAGGAATTACTATTTTACTTTTTGTTTTAAGAAGTGACATATTGTGGTGGTAGTTAAAATATCACAAAAGGGATAGATGAACAATTTACATTTCTTTTGCATGGCTTTCATATAATGAAGATCGGTGGTTGTGGAGGTTACTTTTTCAAAAGTAATATAAATATGGAATTGTACGGGTAATTTTTTTAACATTGAGCATGATGCCTCAACCATTGTAAGAATAGAATAATAGGATTTTGTGGAGTTTTCATAGATTTTCCATTTAGTTTTGATATTTTCATTTGGCATATCTTGATCATTAGGTTCAAAATTGATCTTTTGTTGATGAATTTCATGGAATTCATGGACATTTAGTTATTGTTGAAGGAATAATTGTGAAGACAGTTGTGTGGAAAGTGTGCAAACCATTATTATAATTAAATCATTTTTTGTGCTTGTGTTGTTCATAGTATCAATTTCCTTTAGCATTGTGATCATTTGGTTGTGAAATTGAGATGGTATATACCATTAAATCATTTAATGTTTTCCTAGATGACAAATGTTGGATTCAATTAGTTTTTAAATTTCAAATTTTAAACTAATTTTATTCTATAGTCTCCAACATAGTAGAATTGTGGAAAATTTATATTTTACAATATATAGATATAATTTATTCAACAATACTTAATTCTATTGAAAGTGAAAATCCTCCTTGTTGGTTACATAATGAATATGTAAACACATGGAAAATCCTTTTTTAGATGTTCAGATTTCATATTTAAAATAAGTGAACCCATTATCATAACGGGTGCAAATTCGTTAAGGTGTACCAAAATCTTGTCACATCATCACCTTTTTCTATCTTTTTTACATAGTCCTTTTTTACCATGTAAAAACACATTTATGGATGATTATGATGGTATCTAAAATTGTAAAAGTCTAAATTATAATCCTTTGAAAATTTTGACAACTTTCATTATTTTTTATGGGGATTAAAATATAGGGTAAAAAAATATTGTAGTAAGGACTAGGCCCTTTTTGTCCTATCTAGTACACCTTAAAGGATTTTCACCCTAATGGATGGTAACACTCTCTTTAATATTCATTTTCAATTTATTAATGAAATAGAATTAGATTATCATATTATGATATCATGTCTACCATTTATGATATTAATTTTTTTGAAACATATCATAGAATATGTTAATTATTACTATGAAACATCTTTATACCTAACTATCTCTGGTGGAGATGAAAAAAAAAGAACCCATAGAAGTGTATGTCATGGGTGGATTGCACATCACATGTCTTATGGAAATGTTGTTTGATATTATAAAAAAGATGTACCAACACATATTCAAGAAAATTTTAGAAGATTAGGTGATTCAATTGCAAGTCAAATATGGACAAATGTCAAATTAAAATTTGGGAAAATTATCAATGATTTTTTTGAAATTCAAAGTTCACAAATAAAATGTATCATGATAGGTTTAGAATAATAAAAAAATAATGTACATGCAATTCATATTACTTAAAATGCACATATTAAACCACATGTTGACAAAAGGGATATGGATTATTCCATTATAGGTTGGTTAACAAAGGGTGCACCAAGTGGAGATTATTTTTTAAGTGCACCAATTATGGGATCAAATTGCAATCGCATTGTTTGAAAATTTTGCATGTATTTTGTGTAGAGGCCAAGGGCCTCATCAAAGATGTATCCTTTTGCCACACTACCTTCGGGCTTGCATAGGTTACGGATGTATCCTTTAAGGTTTTTTGTGGCTTGTTCAATTGGATACATCCAACATGAATGTACAGGTCCACATATGTCCAACTCATCAACTAGATGAAGTACCAAATGTATCATTAGATAAAAAAAGGAAGGCTTAGAAAAAGGGTTTTCAACTAGCATAAGGTTGATACAATTCCAGATTTCAACATGGGGTATGAAGTTGGGTCATGTACACTTTGTTGTAGATGATTTTGAAAACCCACCCTTTATTATTATTGTTGTTGATTAGTGCTCCTTGGGCATTATATGCCTCATATAAACTAACAAGATTTGTTGGAAAAAAAATGGTAATCATGGGATTTCATGGTTTGTAACTTACCTTTTTACAACATGTTTTTTGAACCTTAATGCATACCTAGTTGGGACCTTTAAATTAGCTAGAGTACCCAAATAGGCCCATTAATCATCTTTAGGCATGACCCAAGGAGCAAGTGGCATTATCGTCTCCCCAATTTGTGTTGGGTGTGGTTTCAATCAAAAAGCATTACCAATACCCAAGCTTTCAAGATTTCAATGCACCTTATTGTTGTCTTTCTCACCAAACACAATTTTCATTACATTAATTGCCAAGTTTTTTTCACAATGCATGACATCAAAGGTGTGTCAAATCATCAACTCTTACCAATCATCCCCAACCAAAAAAAAGAAAGGAAATATAGGGTGAAAACACACTACAGGGGGGCCAAAAATGTTGTCACATTGTATTGTTTTCGAAGGGTGTCCATGTTTGAACTTCAACCATGGTAATATTGGAGCATATTTTTCCAATTTTTTTTTGCATAATATGGTAAATTATAACACAAAGAACTCAATCACAATTTTTTTTTCCAACTTATATTATGAGGTTCCAAGGATATTTGTGGCAAAAAAATATACGTCACTATGTACTAAAGATGTAAATATACTCAAAAAAATGATTGAAATGATTTTTAATTTTTATGAAATTTTTAATATCTATTAAACATTGTGATTTCATATGATTGAAATAAGTTTGTGAGCCATGTGAAGAGTCTGATAATTATCATATCACAATTTGGTGTTTATGGGCGTTATTGACCATAAATATGTGATAAATTAACATTTTGACAAACTATCATTTTCAAATGGAAGATGATAAGATATGTGATGTGGGTAATTTTTAAAATTTTCATATTAAACATTTTTTGGTTGATTAATTCAAACCCAACCCTAATGTAATCCAAAAAGACAAACATGTTTTATTATACTATATATACCATAAATATACTCAATGTTCCTTGAGTTTAAGCTATTATAATTTTTTTTCAAATAATATTAGATATCATTAACTTTGTGAAAATCAAAATATCAAACCCAAATGCCAAAAGTGAAACCCAAAATTAAATGCAATATGTTTTGTAGAAATATACTTTACATACATGTCATGAAAGTGCCCAAAGTGCCCCACCCCCTGTAGTGTGCTTTCACCTTATAAATGTCATGCATGATAATCATCAAACTAAATGAGCATTATAACGCCAATAAAGATGGTAGCAATTAATATGTTAAACATTATTCAAAAATTTGGATTATACTTTGGATCAATGTTTGACTATACACATCTATGTGTAATGATTATTGCTCATCATTGTTGCCAACAAAAATTGCTTGATGCACCTCGAAAAACATAATCATCTATAAATATTTTAGTATAGGGTGAACAACTCGGCATTTTAACGAGATGGGACAAGCAACAACGTTCACATTATATTAACACATGTCCCAACTCACAATGTTGGAATGATTACATATACATTGGGCTTTGTGATCCAACACCACTAAATGGCTACCATGAAAAGATGGTAACCTCCCCTATGGGCATTGAAAATACCTCCCAACCCCTATAATAGGGTGCTAATTTCCCTACTATGTAAGGATGGCACAAAATTTCCACTTATTTATGAAGGATATTTTAATTAATAAAGTCTATTTGACATATGAGAATGAAACATTTTAGTCAATAGTTAAAAACCAATTTTTAAATTTATTAATGGTTAGAAATCTCTAGACTAAATAGTTCCATAGCCTCCTAATGACTATTAGTTACTAGTGGTAGACCCTTTTAAATAAAACAAGTTTATTAATGGATGGAGGGTTAGAGAGACAAAAGAGGTCATGACATTAATCATGTTGAGGTTTGTCGGTGATGATTAATCAAATAATGCTATTAGTTAATAATGACCCATGTTAAAAACAAAAGGCAACATTGGAGTCTTGTGGTGTAAAGTATTATTCCTAAAATCATATTGGGGACATGTTTATTATTGTTAGGCAATGTCAACGTTATTGGACAATATTTAAAGACTATTGAAATTATTAATTGTGTCCCTCATTATAGTTAAGCCAAGGCAATCCACTTGAACTTTGATTAAAGAAAGGAACTTTCATTTAAATATATACCTTTTTTTATAAAAGAATTCTTTGGAATGTAGTTAGGTTGCAATTAGGGAGCATGAAGTTTTGAAAAAAGAGCATGTTGAAAATTTATATTTCAATAGAGTTTACAATTTCAAGTGGTAAGGTGAACACAATGTTATGTTTTATTTTAACCATGTAATAGGATTTTGTTTTTGAAATTTTGACCATTATGAACATTGGAATTGATTTAAAATCAATATGGAAAGATAAATAATTTATGCATGTTTGATTTTGTGCCTAAAAGGAATCTTATTAAGAGGCATCATAATAAGAAATCATAGTCTTTTTGATAAAAAATACTCAATAAAAAAACTTCCATTTTGGTCTTTTTACTCCCTTGTCAAATGTCATTTTGGACTTGTTGATTTTGACATTTGTTTTTTTTTGACAAGGGGGTCATGTGAGATTTTGATTAATCAAAATGACTAATTGTCAAATTGACCACTAATACATTAAGCCAACGTTATTTATGTTTTGATTTATGTCATGTGCCATCATTATAGGGGGATGTTATTTCATGAGTGGGTGAGTGAACGGTGAACATGAACAACAAACAAGATTTCGTGAACAAGAGGGAATACTTTCAATAAATTTTGTCCATGTTAGAGAGTATATTTTTTGACATATTTTTGTGACATGGAAGAATATTCCTTGACACAATTGAATATTTTTCCATGTCACCAACATGTCCATGTGGCATTCAATGGCTTCAAATTGTTGGAATTAAAAAGGCTATGGTGTTTGTGAACTTCCATATCCTACAATAGATTAGGAACCAAACAAACTAGAGAAGGGGTCCATGCTTTGATTTCTCATGGGTATTTATGACAAGATTTGCAAACAAGTTTAACTATTGTTACTTGTAGAGTCATTTTGTCACTTGTAAATGTTTGAAGGTTGCTAGTCTGATGCAAGCAGTCCAATACACATCAAACATGTTTCATGATAACAATAAATACACAAATAGATTAGACACTTACAAATATGTCACTAAACACGTATATGTTTACAATTGTGGAGTATCTTGGGTAGGCAATATAGTTTCTTATGCAAGCTTGAAATAAACAATCAAAGTAACCCAATGTAGAGTTTGTTCATTTCCAACATGTCACCATATCCATATCCATAACATTTTTGTCAAACATTGCCATACTTAGACTTGAATCCTTTTGTAGATAGAAAAAAGCTAAAAAGTGTAAATGTAAAGTACCAAGTTAGCAAAGCTTGGATACTAGGCATCTTCTCATCACTTACAAGATTACAAAATATATGGGACATTGATCAAAATGTTTATATTGAAATTTTTGAATAATATACAAAAACCACTTAGAGTAAATCCATGGTCAACACACCTGATAAACAAAAAAATTAGGACATGGTTTCATAAATAATGTGATTACTTATTCAGATTACAAGCGAAGAAAAAAAATCTTACAATAGAAATGCTTAGGGAATAATTCCATCATAGAGGACAATGCATATAAGTCACTTGCATTTGCTTACATGAAGGAGATGGATCAACTGATGTCAGCATATAGTATAGTTGATAGTAAGGAAGAGATTTGCAACATATTTGAAAAAAGGAAGGATGAAAATGGATGACAAAGAAGAAACCGTGCCTACCATCATAATGTGCGAAAAATGAAATGATGGACACTAATGAGGAAGAGGAAACCATGCCACAAACTACACCAATGTCAAAAATAGGTTCCAATGATGTGGATACAACACGTTTGGAGATTGATTTTATGTAATATATTTGGAGCAAAGTTTGACGATGCCATTGAAATTCACAACAACTGGAACTAAAAAACTAAGTAAATAGTAGAATTGATATGAGTATTAATGAATTACAACTTTGAGTGATTTAAACCTTTATGGCTTGGAAGATCAAACCTAAATGTTCTATTGATTAAGGTTTGATTGGATTATGGACATTTTGAGTTGGAAACATTTTGTATATTGTTTGTAAACATTAGTTTGTTTGTGATCGTTGTAGAGAGTTCAAATGTTAAATCTGGGTGTAAGTTGATTTTGGATTTAAAAAATGGAAGATTGAGTTTGTCGAACAAATATGCAAAGGTTTAATTCATAAGTAAAAACACAAAGGGAAAAAACAAGAAGCAACAATACATTTAAAAAAGTTGGAACCAACAAACCATGAAAGTCAAAGAAACAAAACTTAGGAATTTTTGCACAACCAAAATCAAATATCCACCCATCCATACGAATACATAAAGAGAACATCAATCCACCATTGGGTAGATTGACAAGGTGAAATAGTCCCTTTGCACCCATTAGAATGGGTAGCCTTGAGCTTAGCCAATTCCATCTTGGTTGAATGGCCATGACATATCATGGCATCAATATGGAACATGATGGAGATGTCATATGATTTTTTTGGGGACATCATTGGAACAAGAAAACCTTTTTAATGATATATCATTTGTATCTTGGGAGAATATACATCATAATTGTCTTATGTAGAAGATTATGACATGTCACCCATTTTTCTATGATTTCAAATGTGAACAAAAGTGACATCATCATGGAACACATATGTTAGCGATCTTCAATGTGCTCCCATTCCATAGAGGTACGATGTTTGAATGCAACTATTAAACAATTTGGCTTGAACATAATAAAAAATTATGTCTTTTCACAATGTATTCACCATCATAAACACACTATAAGAATTATTAGGCTCGACATTCATTGGAAGGGTAATTCCCATCAAAAGTTTGATGGGGATCATAAATGCATCCATCATTGTTAATATTACTATTACAAGAAGAATATGCTAGGTTAAAATGTAAACGAACTTTAGAATACATATTATCACAAAGGCACACATTCATGGTAGCATGCATGTTGGTCCATTTGTTTGTTATACAATTAGCTTGTAGTTTCTATGATGGATTGTTTTGATGCAACCAAAATGATAAGATGACCAAGGAAGATTTAACCATTATTTGCCCATCTTTGAAGCCTTGAAATTGGAATGAAAGTTTCCACATACCTTGGCCAACTAATTTTCATTCTATGAATAAACAAACATTTTGTAAGTTGGTAGTACATTCGTATTAGTGATGAGTATTGTTGATAAAATAGCAATAGTGGAATGAATATGACAACTATTCACCCCAATACATGTGCCAATTAAACTAATCATTATTATTCATTCATAAATTAGAACATCTAATCCTCATAAGCAAAACATAGTCATTGTGTAGTTAGTGAAGTGATGGATTGTCATTGTTTAGCCATCACGCTATCATTAAAATGTAGATTTATTCACATAAAATACCTTTTAAAATATTTTCAATATGCCATAAAATTGCATGTCATTGAATGCATTTTATCCAAATCAATTTGCATAGTCAATTTGTGATCATAGATACAATGTAATTGTTCCCTATCTTGAATGTATTCTATCTAGATCATTTTGCATAGTCTTTTTGTAATCATAGATACAATGTAATTGTTCCCTATCTTGATGGAAAGCAACAATTAGACTTCTGGGTCATTGTGTCCAGCATTGTGGATAATGTATGGATGAAAAAAAGCAATAAAAGAACAAGCTCCTATGTTCTATTGCAAAATTATGATCCGTTAATCATATTGGTAACTAATTTATGACTAGAGCCTTTTCCACATAGGATGAATTGTTAAAGATTATGGTTGTAGTCATTGACACCTCATTTAAATAATCATTTAAGGTTTGTAGTTGTTGATGCCTTGATTGCAAAAGACAAGATTCCTATAGTGTGCTAGCAATGCCTGCATAATTGAAGTGCACCACTTGTACCTAGGTACAACCATTCAGGAAGAACTTGGACAACAAACACATGGAGCACAAACGTGAGAGAGGCCGCTAGAAGATTGTCATTACACTATTACAACTAGAAAACCAAGCCCAAAACCCTAACATGGGGATGTTGTTTAGAACTTTAGGGTTACACAAATAGTAGATTACCCATGGCCGTCAATTTCTTTACCTTTTCTTCTAGAAAGACCTAGGCCAATTCTGTTTGACAAACTTTTTTACATAAAAACGATCCAGGTTTCATTTTCATCCAATTTGAACAAGGGTCAGATCTGTGACATTTGTCAAATGCTTGCAGAACATTCATAAGGTGGTCACATGCTTGCTCAGAAGGCAACAAAGTGTTTTTTTATAAATTCGAGCAAGTGGACCTGTGCAGGTTTTGAATCAATTATGTGCAGAGGGTGGGGGCATATTTTCCTGGTCACTCATCCAAATGTTGCCATCTAAATGGCTGCAGGTGCAACCAGAGATGGGCCACAACTTCCCTTCAGGCACCATGTCCAAAAGACCATGACCAGCGCACCACACCATTCTGAGTCCTTCAGTATTCGATGACCAGCCCATCTACCCTAGGTAGCGGTAAGACATTGTTGTGTTGATTGTGATTGCAAGTTCTCAAACATTGAAGTTGCAAATTAAGGTGTGCCAAAATCAAAGCAAAACCCAAAGTAAACTTAGAGCACCCCAAGTTTAGTGCAAGCTGGTTTTCCAGATTCCATAAAGACCACCATGGCATTTTCTAAACTGA
>Ga0209208_10009055_pt1 | contig 13131 bp, 10 predicted proteins | sample S1TSphfallax_3_FD_187694 | JGI IMG/M metagenome (GOLD analysis project Ga0209208, IMG submission 187694) | Host-associated microbial communities from peat moss isolated from Minnesota, USA - S1T2_Fd - Sphagnum fallax MG (SPAdes) (version 2) | ecosystem: Host-associated > Plants > Peat moss >...
TCTTCAAAACTCATCATGAAATTAAATCTTGAATTGAAACTATTTAAAATCAAACTTATTTTACATATGATTGAATTTTCAACAATGTAATTTTCATGCACTCCATGTATTAAAGTTTGAACCACTTACATCTAAGTTTAGCTTCGGACATGATATTAATTCAAGCATAGAGACCTTCAATTGGGCCAAACCCAAATTCAAATCATGGCCCAAAAATTTCAAGTTGAACCAAAGAAACATTCCTCTCAACAAATGTGGAACTCATCATGTAATTAAATCTTGAATCGAAACTATTTAAAATCAAACTTATTTTACATATGGTTGAATTTTCAACAATGTAATTTTCATGCATTCCATGTATTAAATTTTGAACCACTTACATCTAAGTTTAGCTTAGGACATGATATTAATTCAAGCATAGAGACCTTCAATTGGGCCAAACCCAAATTCAAATCATGGCCCAAAACATTCAAGTTGAACCAAATAGACATTCCTCTCAACAAATGTGGAACTCATCATGTAATTAAATCTTGAATCAAAACTATTTAAAATCAAACTTATTTTACATATGATTGAATTTTCAATACTGTAATTTTCATGCATTCCATGTATTAAGTTTTGAACCACTTACATCTAAGTTTAGCTTTAGGACATGATATTAATTCAAGCATGGAGACCTTCAATTGGGCCAAACCCAAATTCAAATCATGGCCCAAAAATTTCAAGTTGAACCAAAAAGACATTCCTCTCAACAAATGTGGAACTTTAAATCCAAATTGTATGTTAGACTAGGAATAATTCCTTCATGAAAATCCATAATTGAGCCAATCCTTAATTTAGAATTCCTTTGAAACATGCCAAGGTGTTACTTCCAAAATTTTAAACTATTATGAAATTGAACAAAATCACATCCCCAAATGAGTTTGTTGGATCTGAATCAATTCCTTACACCAGTGTGATTAAAAGCAAGATTTGAAATAAAGTAATTGGACCAAATCAGAATCCAATATAATAAACTAATATGGCCCCATGTATATTATAGGTATTACTATGACCCCAAGTAATGTTATTCTAGAGGACTATAATAGACCAAATCAAAATTATTAAACCAATCAAAATTTAGTATATTATAAACTAATATGGTTTCTTATGATACTAGACCAAACTTGAATGCACTTTAACCTAATTTCAGGTATTTGAACTTCAAAAATTTGTCATGCATATTGAGGATTAAAATATGACATAATGAACATAGAGAAATAATGCATGGAAATGGCTTGAAAGTGAATATATACATGTTCAATGGCGTTGGGAGGGACGAAAGCCTAATTGATTGTGTGAATTTAAATTGCAATTGTCAATGTACATTTCTAGAACTCCCTTGATGTACACAACTAAAACTTGGACCATTTGTGTCCCATTGGCACATAGGTTTGGAGATTCTATGACTTTGTATTTGTTTCAAGGGTGTGATGTTTGAAATACTCCAACACAGCTTGCAATAATTATTTGTGAACCATAAGCAAGATGTAAATTTCAACATTTTTCATTGGCTTTCAAAGGATTTTGGTCAATAAGCAAAAACACAGCTTATGAATCACCTGATGTAACATCAGATATTGACGAACATGGCTTGTGAAGTTGCCTCGGCCAAAGTGAACAAATAACCACCAATGCACCAGTTGGTTATTTTGTCCATTAGATGGGCTGCATTTTTTCATTCGGCGCTATATGGGGTTCATCATAATCCATTTCTTTTTGTTGCTGATCATTGGATTTTTTTTTTCCTTTTTTTTTGTCATTGGTTGTTTTTCCCTTGGACCTGACCTCACACATAGCTACCATGTTCACTTTCCTACCTTCATAAATATTGCACCACCTTGGTACCTTATTTATTATCCCCTATTAACATAACTACCCTAATAACTAATTATCCTATTGACCTAGCTATTGTACTAACCACCTACCCTACTAACCTAGCTACCCTATTTATTACGTACCCTATTAACTTAACCATTGTATTAACTACGTACCCTACTAACCTAATTACCCTACATACACAACCACCCTATTGACATAAGTATTTTACAAACTTAGTCACCTTGATAAGATAACTTGTCTCTTATGTATTATATTGCTTATCTACCTAACTACCTATTTATCTATGTTTTTTACATAACCAAATACCTAATTAACTACCTATTCATTTTTTCCATCCCCACCCCCTTCAATCCTACCTATCAATTTATTAAGGTTCACCTTAGTTCATGGATGATGAACATAGGTCCTCATATGTAAGTATTACAAATAATTTATAGCAAAAACAATGCCATAATTGTAGCCATTTTGGTTTAGTTAATGCATATTTTACTAAATTTTGTTTACCTAATTTATTATTGAATGGACATTATAATAAATCTTTTCATGTAAATATTATAAGTATGTACTATTGGATTATGGTTTAAGTTTAGAGTTGGGACACATAAATTAATTAATAAGTTTTTCACAAATGTATAATAATTAACCTAAAGTAGGCTAAATTTGGGGGGAAAATTTTAGGGTTTACACATATGTGAAGTAATACAATTTCATTATATCATTTTTTTCTCCAATCTAATTTAAGCACAATTTTTAGATTAGACTAATCCATTGACGGGGTGAATTAAAGATTTCATGGATCTTCAAAGAAAGTGGAAAAAATTAGGTTGGAGAGATCACACAAAGGTAAAAGACATATCTTATTTTTTGGTTTTGTACAAATTTTATTTGATTGCTTTGAAAGATTAAGGTATTTTTATTTCAGTCAATAAATATATATAGCTTGAAACCTTTAAATTTTGGATTCTAAAATTTTCCTATGTTCTTTGAAATTTGTTTATTTTGCATTATATAGTTTGTATAGTTTGTATAGTTTTTTGGGTTTAAGGCATATATCATTAGGAGCTTTTTTTTGTTAGGGTTTGTATAATTAGGGTTGTAATAAGGCTTATGGCAAAATATCATTTGGATTTTTAGGGGTATGCCTTATGATTTAGTGTATAGGAATTTGGTTCATATATTTCAGGGCTTAAAGTTTATACTCTAAATTTTGTTCATTGTATTGGTTTTTGATCTTATCACTTGTTTAGATCTATACCATAATTATGAATCTTCTTTATTTCCATATGTTCCATAGTTTTTAAAATTTAATATTTTCTAACCCACTTTTGTACAAGTTATGATCTTTTAGGGTTACGTTTTCAATTGAGACTACAAACTTTGGTGGAACGTTGTCATCTTTTATTCCTATGGGTATGCATTTGTCTCTTATTACTTCTTTTGTTTTTTGTTTATATTTTCACAATCCAACCTCTTTTCGTTTCCTAGTTATTGGATATAAAAAAGGGCATCAAATTTCATTAAATATACAACCATAAATAAAGGTTTTATACCTTTACACAAATATTTCATATTCAATATCTCTTTGTAGTTTGATTTTATCATACCCATATGCAAATAATGCATTGACTCCCCACAACCAATGTGGGTTTTATGGCTTGAGGCAAGTATTGCATTTTGCACCTCTCAAATAATGTGCATTAATTATCATTATGTGGGTATTGATACATGGGGTTTTCAAACATTGTGAGTTTAAGGTACAATCCAGATATTGCATATGTGAACACTTTCAATGATGGAATGTTTAATAACTCAATGTGGGTATTGCCAAAGTTTGTTTTGATATATGGGTTCATAATGCAAGTATTGTACGTTATGTACATAGGAACAATAGGTATTTTATATCATGATATGGGTATTGTAATCAAAATTCCAAATCACAACATCTATATTAAAGGAACCATGTATGTATTGCATTTTGGGTTTTTATTCAATGATGAATGGTTATAGAATTATAAATTGTCTTGGTGCAAGAATTTGTCCTATTTCCTTTAATCATGGCAAGGGTTCCAAAGTCCCATTCCATTCATGTCCAAAACCCCACCAAGTCCCCTTTCTCAAACAAGGACTTGGTGCGAAGGTTCGGGATACACCATGGAGGGTAAAATAAAATGACCATTCAATTTGCTTATGTTCCATATGTTCACATGTTGGAATTCTTGGAAGGTGAATGAAGGGATATGAGCACCCATGTGGAATGGAATGTTTACAAAAACTTTCCAAGCCAAATGGATGTCAAACAACTAACTATCAAAAACCACCTTAGATGTCAAAACCCTAGCCTTGGGCTTGCGACCAAGGCAAGGGCTTGTGAAGGTGCGAACCAAGAGTGAAACCTGGGAGTCACATTTCATGCTCCCAAGAGTGTGGGAGAATGTGAAGGAATGAGCATCCACATGCCCAAATGAATTCCCACTTTGGGAGTTGGAGTTTTGATTTACTCTTAAATTTTCAGAGGGCATTTGCAAGGGTCAAAACTCATTGGATTGAAGAGTTCCTTATATCATTGGGAAGCTCTTGGAATTTAGATGTTTAAAATGTGCTTGCATGACACATTTGAGGACCTGAAACACAAGTTATGGCCGAAAGAAGGGTCGGGCATCAAATTGGCAATTTGACTCCTAACCACTAAAAGTCGGGAATAGCCTCAATTTCCTTGTGTGAAAGTGGTGTGCCACACACCATTGGAAAGTTCTCAATGAGGACTAAAAATTTACCTCAGACCTCACCTCAACTCAATCGGAAGTTTGCACGCAAAGTTATGGGCCTCCAAAATCATAGGAATCCCAATTTCGGGAATTTTAAAACTCCCATTTAGGAGTCCCAGAATCCCGGGACAAAATGACATTTGGGTGTTGGCCCTGTGGCTAGGCACAAAGTATACTATAAGGGGGAAGGTTGTGTCTTCCCTCAAGCTTAAGCCATCAAGCTCATGCCATGGTGAATTTTGTGAATCCGTGTTTACCCGTGGTTCGTCCGTGCACCAAAAGTGTTATAGTTATGCACTAACCAACTTATTGTTTGGTTTGTGTAGGTCCATGTGAGTGATTGAGTTGCTTGTCAATCTTCTTAGTCTTCATCCTAGAGCTCCAGCACGCCCCTCTACCCCCAAGCTACTATAAACCAAGGAGTGCGCCCCCAACTCCTTCTCCTTCTACTATCTATACCTTTGAACTTGAAGGGAGTCCATCAAGGAGCTTGGGGGTGCATCATCAAGGATACATGGTAAACATTTATGGCATTAATCTTTTTAATTTCTTTAATTCATATACAAAAAATGTAATCATTTACGTTTTGAAAGTTTTTTGGTCTAAGTATTAATGTGGATATGGAATAAAGGATTATGGGGAAAACTCAACCCACACTCAATCTATTAAATGAGGATGCATGGCGTCATTCTCAATCAAACATCTTTTCACATGACCTAATGTGGCTGAAATCACAATTTATCATAAGGCCCATACATGAACTAATGGGTCATTCGCACATGGTGAGCATGACTTGGAATCCATTTCTCGTATGTCTCATTATGTTCCACACATGTCACAAGCATTGAAGGATCACATATGGGCTCAACTAAACTTAAGTTACACGGCTAAACAAACATATGACAAACATAAAATAATTTGATGGGAACATTTAAATGCCAATCAAAGTAAGACACGAGATGATTTCATTTGGCTTCAACACATTGCATATTTGGATTGGAAACATAAGAACGGGAGTTGGCGTTTACACACAAACCTTGCAATTTCAATTCGGTCTTGGGCTCTCCAACATCTGAAAGATGTGTTTTTTTTCCAGGATGTTGGTGAAATCAACAAGACTCAAGTCCCATTCACCATAGGTATTCAAACACCAACTCAATGTGAGTCCATGTTATCATATGGTCACAATGGTGCCATTTCTATGGTTACCAAATTTGGCACAAATAACATGAAATTCCATCCATTCACCTTAATGGGGTTTGATGATCATCGCATGGGTGTCCTTTTAGCATGGATCATTACAAGTAGGCAAATAGTTGAGGGTTTGATCAAATGGTTGAAACCATTAAAAGATAAAATGTTATCACACATGCCGCATTGGAAACTATCATGTTTTCTTGTTGATGATGCACCTCAAGAATTGAAGGCATTATGGTTAGTTCTATACCTAATCCCTACTTTGTGTTTATTTCCTTAAATGTTTTTAATATCTTTCATAAAAAATTTGATTACTTCAAATGCATTTTATGTTGTAATAACCCCATCCACTCATGGAGATTTTATTGCATATGTGTTCTTATTAGGATTGTATGGGGTATGGACAAGGTTCCCATATACCTTGTTGTTGGCATGTTCTCAAAGCATGGTGCTTACGTGATATTGAAAAAATCAAAGATGTGGAAATGTGGGGTGGAATCCTTTGAGACCTTCATGATGTGATGTACATGTCCATCAATCATGGAGAAATAATTGATGACTTCAAAGAGCGTGGGAAGGTTGTGAGAAAAAGCCCTCATAAACATAGGCCTAGTGATGCGTGGACAAATTATTTTTAGATTTATTACCATCAATTCGGTAAATGATAATATTTATCATGGTTTAGTATTCAAAAATCTTTTGTAATAATGTTATTCATCCTTGTGCATCGTGTTTATGTTTGCAAAATTATGGATGGTGGATGTTCAAAGAGTGCCCCATTCTAACCAACACACCCATGCAAACATTGAATCATATCATGGTGCATTGAAATGTTGGTTTGCTCTTGACACAAAAGGCCTTAAAAGGCGTAGGATTGACTAGTTGGTGTGGTGATTAACAACAACCATTGCACACCACTACATGCACACATTGGAAATCAATAAAAAGGGTTTCATTAAAAACAAGGTTATGGAGGCCATTATTACACGAAGTGTGGAAAAGGTAGCCCTTATTCCACTCACCCATTTACCAACCAACCTTTGAGAGTGATGGAGCTTGGGGCATACGGAGCCAACACCTTCCCAACATTATTTACGAAGTGAAATTCCCATTCACTGAAATATTTTGTTGCACATGTGAATGGGCATTGCAAGGGACATGTGTAAACACCATATTGCGGTCATTTTCACATTCCCAAACATTTCTCAACAAGATATCATTCAACACTATGGAACATGGTATGGATTACATTGTGGAAGGTTGGGTCACATGTTTCCGAACCCACAACATATTCCAAATGATATGGGGTCCGATGATGACAACGAAGATGGACATTTTGACAATGATGATGGGATCATGGAATTTAATGTGTTCATGAACATGGAGCAAAGTGATTTCCCTATGGGTGCCATTGTAGGGTCTAATGACACAATAAATTCATCAACCCCATTGGAAAGGGCTCTTGCACAATTGGCCACTATAATGCAAGAGATCACAAATGAATGTAAAAAAGCCGATGTGACACTTTGTGAACATGCCACCTCACACATGAGAATATTGGCATGTAATATTCATAACATATGCCTCACAAAGGCAAATGCAATTTCACACCCAAGATTGGTGTTACACCACATAAAAGATGGATTGGGAAATAATGTCAAATGGCTTAAAGATTGGCATGAAACAATGTTCAATCACACAAATGTACGTACTAAACAATGTCATGAATAAAATTTTCAATTACTAATGTAGATTATTGCCATTCACATTAAAATTTTTGTTTTAAAATCAATTTTGTACGGACAAAACCATAACACAAATTCTTTGGACATCATGTATTCAACACACACATGAAATCTAATATGGCAAAAAGGTTATTATTGTTTCCAAGTAATAAACACAAAAAATGTAAAATGCAAAAACATAAGGATAATGATAATATTAGTGTTAAATGTAAGTATTGTAACTAAGCCCCAAAATCCCAGTTGGTAGAAGTAAGTACATATGCAAGTATTACAATTAAGCCTCAAAATTTCAATTAGTAAAGGTAAGTATGGGTGCAGGTATTGCAACAAAGCCCCAAAATTCCAATTGGTAAAGGCAAGTACGGGTGTAGGTATTATAACCAAGCCCCAAAATTCTAATTAGTAAAGGTAAGTATGGGTGTAGGTATTGCAATGAAAAAATTTAGTTGGTAGAGGTAAGTATAAATTTGGGTATTGCAAGTATAAAGGAAGAATCAACCCTAAATGCAATACCCATGTTTAAAAAAAACCCATTTAGATGGTTTGGATACCCTTAAGTGTAGACCTAGCCCTAAACACAATACCCACATGCAAAATCACTTTGAAATAACCTAACCCTATATGCAATATTCGCATTCAAGGTCATTCTGAAATTACGCATGTGGGGTTTAAACTTTTTAAAATGAAGATCCTACCCTAAATGCAATACCCACATGTTGGGTCACTCCAAAATAATTAGTTAATTTCAAAATAATATGCTAACAAAAGTGTGTATTACGGTTGGGGTTGTTGATTAAGAGTTCCATGATTCATATTTTGTTTCAATGATTTGAAAAGAGGTTATATTGTTTGTGGAACAAATATTATAATGACAATTGTGATCAAGTTGATCTTGGTGTAAGAATTGTTCATGGAAAAATTGAACTTGCAATCTATAACATGGAATAATTATCTTAAATAGTGATTTCAATAACTTATTAAAACAAACATATAATTAATTTAACCAATCAAATATCAAATAAATCAATCTGATTTTTAGATCCAACTTTTTATTATCCAAGTAAATAAAATTAAACCAAATGATTAGTTAATTATTTTAAATAAATAGATTATTATCTAATTATTGATAGTTAATCATTTAAACTATCCAAAAGATTGGTCTATTAATTATTTAATTATATGACAAAATTTATTCACATATCATTAATTATCTAAAATATTTTACATTAAATTGGGGGGAAACTTCTAGGGTTTAAACATATGTGAAATAACACAATTTCATTCTATATTCTTTTCAAAGAGATTGGAAAAATTTGGTTGGAGATATCACAAAAATAAGAAGTAAACCTTATGTGAAAACCTAACCTTGAATGTAATACCCACATGTAAAGTCGCTTTGAAATACCCAATATGTAGTTTGGGTGCCTCTTTGAATGAAGACCAAAGCCTAGATGTAACCTACATGCAAGTTCATATTGAAATAATCCATAGGTGATTGAACCAAACCTTATGTGAAGACCCAACCCTAAATGTAATATTCGCATGTAATGTCATTTCAAAATAACTAATAAGTTGTTTGGGTACCCAAAATATGTCTTTTTATATACTTCAATTAATTATTGTTCTAAATTGATTTTATGACAAAATGCAGGTTTTGTAATGAATGTAAAAAACCAACAACTATTATGGACTTACATGCGGGTATTGCAATGAATATAAAACCCAACGACTATTATGGGACTTATATGCGGGTATTGTAATGAATGTAAAACGTAGTGACTATTATGGGACCTATATGCGGGTATTACAATGAATGTGAAAAAATAATGTCTATTATGGGACCTATATGTGAATATTGCATATTTGAAAATGGCCTTATGGAATTTCTAATAGAAAATGCTATAGGTATTATATGTTTAAAATGTGTGTATTGTTTGAAAAATCTTTAAATGATGTGAATCCTATTACATTAGATGTAAATATTGCACAATGTTCATTTTCATCTTTGTAGACCCTAGACAAATTAATGTTACTTATTCATATAGGCTTATTTAAGGTTTGATTCTTACATTTAAAGTACTAAGAAAATTATGACAAAGAAGACATATATGATTAACTATATACCCATGAAACAACTATGATTAGAAGAAAATATTATATTGATAAAAAATATACAAACATGGGTGAATGAAAAATTGCTAAAGAACCCAATGAAAAAAAAAAGGTTCTTTATAACATATCAAAGGACCAAAGTTCAAAAATTGGGTAGTCCAAAAAATAAAAGGGCGAAAAAAACCTAATTAACTATATAAACTTTAAGTACCCTAAACCATATCAACATTTACAATCTTGTGTTTAGCTCGATAAACAGCTTCTGCATGATGAAAAATGTAGAAATGGTGGCATTAGATCTCAACCTAAATTGCATTTGTAACAAACTCTTCTTTTGTTGTTTCAACCCTATAAACACCCAAAAACCACCAAATTAAAGCTTGACACACCTTGGATGAAACAAAATTATAAATAAACAATAAACATATTACTCTTTCTTACCTTCCACGAATCATTATAGATTCATGAAAATCCAATACATCTATCAACTATTTTGTTCAACTTGCATTATAGGACTTTCGATCCCAATTTTTAACATCCCATGCCATCTTTAATAGTTGTGCATATACACAATAGGTGGATAGAAAAATCTCTTGTAAATCTTCATCCTTCTCCATCCATGATGTTGCATTTCGAGGCATATTTCCCACACCCCAGACATTGAAACCCAACACCTACAACAATTGCTTTAAAGTTAATTTGACCAAAATTGGTTTTGGGAATGGTGGACAACTTTGTGCAACAATTACTAGCTTATCCCATTCATGTTATGTTTTGGCACGAGCACAACTAATAACCTTTTGATCATTCCGCCTTTGCATGACCATGACATTTTTCAAGATGCGAACATTCATTTTAACATGGTCCTGATGTCAAGGACCTCCTATAGAAGTTGAAGGCCTCCCATGTTTGACTTTTTATGGCACCAAACTATGCATCTCCTTCAAATGCTTGGTTAACAACCATTTGGCACAATATGTTACAATGTAAATGCCAACTTTACAAGTCCATTTCAACCCAACCTTCATCCATTCTTTGTCCTTTCAAGCCAAATTACGTGGACAAGGGGGTGATGGTGGCTAAAAAGTCTGGTCGATTTCAAGTTCCAAGCTTAAACCAAAAAATATCAAAAATTAAATCATTACTTTGTATGAAGAAAATCGTAACCTTAAAACCTTCCACATAAAGAGTCCAAAAAACGGAATGCAGGTATTACAAAACATAAAATCACACAATTAGGTATAACTCCTACAAACTTTAACTATTTTCAGGTATTGTAATAAATAATATTTGACAAAAAAAATCCCACACCTTCCATCAAATGATGGAAGGTGCAGATATTACTAAACTTTAAAAAATTTATACAATTTCTTTTATTTGCATTTAATTTAATGTACGTAAATTCTAAAATAATTTAACCCATCATTTTTTAATCAAAATTCTCAATTTATATTCAGAATGATTTCATCATTTGAATTACAAACTTTCATCATTGTCAACTTTAATCCACATAAATTACTTGATTCCTCAATTTTGAATACTCATTTTTAATGGAACAACATTTTATTCACCAATTGCATGATCTGATGAAACAATGACGCAACCCCAAGTCCCAAGCTAGGCCCAAGATGGCCTCAATTTCAAGAATGCGAAAGTTTGGGGACTTGAGGGTACACTCCCAACACTCAACACTAAAAGGGGTAGAGGGGTGTGTTGAGGCTCCAAGATAGGACTAGGAAGAGGGACAAGCTTATTCACTCACTTGCAACCTACAACAAAACCAACCACAAGTTGGTTAGAACTCATTCGGAACACTTTTGGTTTGGGACAAGCCACGGGCAACTTTGACTCACTGGACTCACCACGACTTGGATTTGGGGGAAGCCACCACCTTCCCCCATATAGTATTCTTTGCATTGCTTCGCAGCACCCGCATCCAAATGGCTTTTATTCTTGGGACTCCCAAGGAGGAGTTTCGAAATTGTCCCGGTTTGGATTCCCGGGATTTTGGGAGCTCATAACCCCTGGCTCAAACATTAAATTGGGATGAGGTTTAAAGCAAACTTCTAGCTATCCTCAAGAGCTTTCCAACGGTGTGTCGCACTCTATCTGTGCACACCGGGGTCAAGTCGATTCCCAACTTTTTGTGGTCGGGAGTCAAATTGCTAGTTTGACTCCCGGCCTTTCTTTCGACCATAACTTGTGCTGCGGATGTCTGAATGGCTCATGCGAGGCCATTTTCGACATCTACACTTCAAGGCCTTTCCAATAGTATAAAGAAACACTTCAAGGCAAGGTGTTTTTGCCCTCTATTATCGAGCTTTGAAATTGCGAGAGTCCCGAAGGACTCCAAGTTCCCATTTTTGGGAGTGTGAGTCTCATCCTCACATTTGCCCAAAGTGGGGTTGCGATAAACAACATTTTGCTCAACAATTGCTTATTTTGATGAAGCAACATTTTTTTCGGCAAATGTCTGTTATGATGAAACAACATTTTACTTTGAACTTCTACATCACCACCACCTTTCTTCAATCTTCTTCCTCTAGCCATTAAGACCTTCAACATAAAAAAAACCATCATTTCATGATTAATTGTCAATTTTAATGAACTAAATGAAAAAGACCAAAAAAAAAGTAAACCGCCTCCTGCCATCTCCTTCTTCACACCACCACCACCATAGAAGAAGGCATTGACATTGTTGTCATCACCTTCTTTATAGGAAAACCACCAAAAGGCGATGGTAGTTACCGTTGCCATTTTTTTCAGCAAAATAATCAAAGAAGGTGACGAAAGTTGTCGTTTTTTTCCTCTTTGTTGTAACAAAATAGAAAAAAAGGAGGTGATGATAATAAAACTCTCGTTGCCTTTTTCATTGTAACAAAAAGAAGGTGAAGCAAAACCCAAAGAAAAAAAAGAAGGCCACAACAATTCTATTATCATCGCTTATTTAACTGCAACAAAAGAAAAAAAAAGAAGGTGACAACAACAAAGCTGCTGTCACCTTCTTTGTTGCAACAAAAAAAGGCGACGACAATAAAGTTGCCATTGCCTTCTTCACTACAACAAAATGAAAAAAAAAATGGCAATAGCAGAGTTGTCATTGCCTTCTTTGCTAAAGCAACACCAAAAGCAAAAAAAAAGGCAATGACAACTTTGCTTCTGTCGCCTTCTTTGCAGCAACAAAACCAAAACAAAAGAAGGCAATGGTAGCTTTGTTGTCGTTGCCTTCTTCATTGCAACAAAACAGAAACAAAAGAAGGCAATGGTAGCTTTGTTGTTGTTGCCTTGTTCATTGCAACAAAATGAAAAAAAAAAAGGCAACAATAAAGTTGTAGTCACTTTTTTTGCTGAAACAAAACTAAATGCAAAAAAACAGGTAATGACAACAGAGTTGTTGTTGCCTTTTTTGCTGCAATAAAAGAAAAAAAAAA
>Ga0209208_10009056_pt1 | contig 13131 bp, 7 predicted proteins | sample S1TSphfallax_3_FD_187694 | JGI IMG/M metagenome (GOLD analysis project Ga0209208, IMG submission 187694) | Host-associated microbial communities from peat moss isolated from Minnesota, USA - S1T2_Fd - Sphagnum fallax MG (SPAdes) (version 2) | ecosystem: Host-associated > Plants > Peat moss >...
GGGTGCACCAACTTGGATTGAGACGGTTTGGAGCAACAGTGTGGAAGCTATTGATTATTGAATCCTTTTTTCAATGAGAATTAAATAAAATTGAAACTGAAAACTGTATTGGAATTTAGGGGTGTTCGTGAAGTTGTTAGAAAGGCCTTAGCAAGTCAAATTTAATAGAGTTTATTTCACAATTTTCAGATCTAAGGTGTGGAAGAGATTGACTTTGGAGTGAATCTTGTTGCTGGGAATTCAAACAAATTGCAAAAATTGGGTTTGGGAAGGAAAAATCAGTTGAGCCCTAATGTGAAAAATAAAGAATGTGTTCGTTCTATATCTATAATATTTAGAAGGGATTTAAATGGATTTTCACCATGGTATAGCATCCTCCTCCTCTCCCACCCCTTTGAATCACACCAGCTGAACCAGAAGTTTTCAACGCCAGATAAATATGCAAGTGCATTTGTTTTAAAATCTGTGTACCGACAAGGTTATAGTATTAGGGTAGTACAGAGGGTGTTGAATAGGCTCGTGTGTAGGTGTGAAAAAAAATGTTATAGCCAATGAAATTGCTGGATTTGGTGATCTTATTTTATTATCATTTTCCTTATTTCTCTTGAGTGAACTAAAGGTGTAATAGGGTTTGGTACGTTTCTGAGAATTTTAGAGGACCAATAGAAATGGTAGAAAGGGATCACTATTTCGAATGTTCAACAGAGTAAGGTTGTGTGTGTAAGCCCGAGGGCTATTTTTTTGGAGGCCAATGGGATCACTGGATTTGGTGATCTGAACTTGTTTTCTTAGTTATCATCAGTGAACTAACAAAATTCAACATGTACCCACCTAATAGCTATTTACATACAGGTTTCTTACACATCACTTGTGTACTTTGTTGGCCTTGCCTACCAAGGCAAGGATATTGTGTTTAGATTCATTATAGAGTATAGTAGCTTAAGGGATTTTGGCCTGCTAGGTAATAATAATAGGTCTATTTTTATATGAGGATTTTTGAAAGATGATATTTTGGCTTGTGTTGAAACTTGAAATTAGTTATAAAGTTATAACATATTGAAGGATTTTGGTTTCTTTTAGAGGAATTTTTTGAAGATTGTTTTATTGCATGGTGAAATATGTGAGTTTCCATAATTCTTCTTTTGAATTAAGATACTTTTTAATGTAAACGGCAAGGTCATGGTGTGTGACACACCCCTTGTTTATTCTCTCTAGAGGACGGTGGTAAAAAAATTTCCTCTTTTGCAATGTCATGGTCAAAAATTGTTTTGCACCAAAAATTCAGTCCAAATTTCAACCTTTATGTTCCTAAAGCAGAAAAACACACACTCCCCAATGTTGTCCCATGTAAACTAGTGTTGGGCTGGTATATAGGTCAGCCCCTGGTATCTGTAATAGTATAAAAATGGTATCAAATGTCAAATACGAGCCCAGTGTCAAATATTCAGATATTCCCCTTATACCATTATGCCCTTGGCATAAAATTCCAACAAAAACAATACGATATGCCTCTCTATTCTCACTATTCTAATGCTAATACTGGATACTAGGGATTCAAGCACCTTTTTACTCTGATATCACACTCCTTAATCCTCCTCTGCTATGCATCTTCAAATCTTTGCAACACTTGTGAAAGATATGGTGGCACTTTCTCTAAAATATCATCCTTCTTGGCTTTGTGTAAAACAACATGAAATCAAACATGATCATCATCAATGGGGCATTATTGATACTAGAGTTATTATATATACACACCTGCTGGTATCAAAGTTCATAAGATACCATTACATACCCATTGCATATCCTTCAATTACATATACCATACCATATGTAATTTTGAAAAATAATTTTGATACCATTATGCATATGACATCAAATTTTTGTTGAACACCCTATATATTATTAGTACTAGACTGGTATCTCAATCTGGTATATACCAGACCAACACTCAGTGTAAATGACTTGATAAAATGGTCAAGTAAGGAGTTCTGGCAAAAAAGGGAAAATAGCAATGTTGGGCAGTTCTTTGATTTTGTTAAGAACCTCTAATTTTGGATTTTTGAAAAGTCCATAATCTCCAAAACCTTTGATTCTGGTTCTATAATGCTTTTAGAATGAAAACAACCTCTGGTTCCAGGTTTTTGGAAATTTTCAAAGAATTGGGGGTTCTGGTGAAAGAACAAGTAAAGAATCAATGGTTTTAGGGGTAGGTTTTTTCACCCAGTTCTTTGATTTTTAAGAACTCCAGTTAAGGGTCAAAACTGGTTCTGTGATTTTTATAACCTTGGGTCAATCAAGGGTCAAAACCAGTTCTTTTGATTTTGAGAACCATCAATTGAGGGTATACATATGCCATTCTTTTACTTGTCAATTTCACGTTCCAAAAAGTGAGAACCGCCCCCAACACCGGATAATACCCATGACAGGTTGAGTTTCACAAATTATAAGGTCCATGATAAATAAATAAAAAGTGTAGGGCGTACCTGCTCAGAATACACTAAACAGATCCGAGGAGGGTTTTTATGCACAAAATGCCACCAACAAAATCCATACAAGCATGAAAAACCCAACAAGATCAACCAAATTCTGATATCAAAAGAGCTGCTTCTTCAAAAGCCAAGTATGAAAAATCAACATTAGCAAGTTTTTCTGGGATTCCAAGGCAAAAGGAAAAAGTAGGTCACCCAACAACAAAGACAACCCAGACAAATGTTGACACAGGCATGACATCTCACAATTGGGCAAGTAAGTAATCTCCCAACAACATCTGGAGGTGGATTTCTCCCAAAGGAAACCCAAATGACACAACATAGTATAAGGGTGAAAGCAAGTCAACATATTATCAAAACACAGAAAGCAAACATAGAGAAAGATCAAGAATAAGAAGAAGGTCCCCACCATTATCATCACTCTGACTTACCATATACTTTCCTTTTCTTTTTTTCTCATCACAGTCCCCACCAACAAAACAACCACACAGACATCAAAACACCCATCCACACAAAGCACACATACCTACATGATCGATCGCTTACACCAAAACAAAAAACCATAGACTGAGAAAAACCTAAATCTGTTAGCTTTGATTATCATCATCAACAACAACCCCAACATTTTCACATTACCAGGTGATAGCCTAGCTAATGATAACCAAAACCCATTGCAGTGCAGTGCAGTACAGTAGTGGACCACAACGCCCACTCACTCAATCACACACAAGAAATCATGCACTAGAGAATAATGATATGGTGGTATGTAGTTGGGGTGAAAGTTTATAACAGCTGCTGCTGCTGTTGTATTCATGTTTCATTAGTTGAATCCATTGCAGTAGGGGAGTAGATAGTAGGTTACCAGTGGTGCTTAAGTGGGTGGCGCTAAGTAAGTTATAAGTCGCCTAATCCTGATTAGTGCCTTGTGTATTACTTGTTTGATTAGTGGTACCGGGCTAATAAGTGTATTTGGTGTTTTTGTGTTTGTTGTTCTGTTGTTTGTGTGTAGAGGGAAGGAAGAGTGCAGTCTCTCGGAGGTTTCAAGGGTTTTGCTTTTGAGCTCTGCTGGGTAAGGTACTGGATGGGGTAGTTGGAGATCTGTGAAGGAAAAGAAGGAATCTTTTGGGTAGGAAGAGGAGGAGTTTTTGGCACAGAGAGAGACAGAGAGAGAGAGAGATGGGAGAGAATGGAGAAGGGGAGATGTTGGATAGGACAGAGAGGGCTCCGGCTTGCCCTTGTCATTTTCCTAGGGTTGACAAGTTTGACAGGCGTGCGTTTGTGGAGGAGGAGGAGGAGGAAGAGGAGGAGGAGGATGACGGGGAGAGGAACCACGACAATAATAATAACAGCAGTAGCAGCAACGGCAGCAGCAGCTTGCTAGTGTCGCCTAAGGAGATTTGCAGCACTTTGCAGCGCGGGCAGGCGTTGCAAACGTTGCTATACCTAGAAACTATTGACGGGGAGATTGAGGAGGTGGAGAGGGAGGTGGCGCTGCTGTCGCCACTGGTGCAGCGTGAGGTTCTGCGCCACAGCCGTGGCGGGTCTCGGAACAATCCTGCGGTGCTTCCCAAACAGGTATGTATGTTTTCTTGCTCGGGCGCTTACCTGTTGCGCATGCTTCTTCTTCTTCTTCTTCTTCTTCTTCTTCTCTGACTGCTTCCTCCTCTTTCTCGGCCTACCATTATCCTTCTGCTCTCCCCAGCAGTTTGCACTCCATATGGTGATTGGGTAGGGTTTTGGAGTTGCACTGGATCTTGGAATGCCAGAGTAGGTCAATCCAAAAAAGCCAATGCAGGGGAGGGTCCGATACTTTTCTCTGTATGTGTGCAAGAGAGATTGGTGCAACCATCATAGGTCAAGGCATAGCCCCCAATGCAGGAAATGGTTTTTTTCCAAATGTGCTCTGTAGATCAGTGGCTGTGAGTGTCGCGGTGTGAGTAATAAGACAAAATGCAGCAAGTGATAGGAGACAGAACTTTGGAGGCAGTGGTGCAAAAACGGGTCTGGCTTGCAGTACCTTCCTCAGATGCCAAGGTGTGAACCTGTGCCTGGTATGTGCAACTTTGCAGGTGAGTCCAGGAGCCCTGAAGCTAATATTGGACTACTGCCGGTTTCATCGAGTGCCTGGCCGGTCAGACAAAGAGCGCAAAGTCTTTGATGAGAAATTTGTTCGACTTGACACAAGAAGGTTGTGTGAATTGACGTCAGCTGCTGATAGTCTGGATATGAAGCCATTGGGTGACTTGACAAGCAGAGCACTGGCCAGAATGATAGAAGGAAAAACACCAGAGCAAATACGAGAAATTTTTCATTTGCCAGATGACTTGACAGAGGAGGAGAAACTGGAACCTGTAAAGATCAGTACTGATGACCCGCGCATTAGATTATTAAACCGACTGTACGCTAGGAAGCGTAAAGAGCTGCAGGAGAAGAAGCTGCTCAAGAGCGGCTTGATGGAATCTGGACAGAAGCAGGTCAGGGATGAACGCTCTGTTGAAGATTTGGTCTCATTTATTGATGGTGAAAATAAGAATAACAGATTGGGCAAGGGTAAGAGGAAAAAGAATCGGCGGAAGAAAGAGACAACTGAGGAGAACAGCATGTCTAGACCAAGGACTGATGCTTCTAGGGCAGCTGTAAATGAGAAGTTGGAAAAGGAGAAGGCCGTTCAATTATCAACTATGGGAAGGACTGCATCAAGAGCAGGTGGTGGCCTGGAAAATTCAATTAGGATTGTCTCAAAGGTCCAGGATAAGGTGTTTGAAGAGGCAGAATTTGATGATGATGATGATGACTTTGACCCAGCATTGAAAGAGATAGTGGACAGGGAAGTGGAAGACTTTGCTCGAAGGTTGAACTCGGACTGGTTGAACTCAGACTGGCTGAAGCGCACACAAGAGATTCTTACTCTAGCATCTTCAAGTCAGGAACATAGAATATCTGAGTTGTCTGGGACATCAAATTCTGCAGCATCAAACGTTGGAGATAGAGAAACATCTTTCTACAAGGAAGGTCACATGGGTAATGGACATACAGTATGCAGCTTACCCAAGGATAAGCGGATCATTCAACTGTGAGCAACATAGGATTGATATCCTGCATTTATGCTAGTTTAGGATTGAGAGATGTATCATTGCCAGTAGAGTATTTCCTGGAAAACTGCACTGATTGGCAAATTCAGAGTGGGTTTTGAGGAAAGTGCACAGAATGTCCATTGTTAAATTGAATGGTCCCTCTTATGACAGAAGTCCCATGTTGTTCATACTTGAGTGTGTGTGCTGAACATTGTGAGAAGGGCTGGGGTGCTACTGATAGAACAATGAGTTGGGGTGGGTTGTATTGCCACTCAAGACCGAAGTGCTGCCATAACAAGGTAACTGAAGTTTTCCTGAGGATGTAGAATTTCCTAACCTTGCCTTTCTGTCTGTTAACTTCTGTCATTATGTGCGTATGTCTTGCATGGTGACAGAATATACTCTAGTGATTGTGTTACAGGTTTTTCTTCATACCTAGTGCTCTGGTCTTAAGTTGCATCTTTTTTTTTTAATTTTGTTAATAGTATGGCAGTTGTACATATCAGACAAAGAAGATCATGGAAAAGTGAAAATCTTAGTGAAGTTTTTGACAATTTCTGTAAGCTGGACACATAAACAGTATAGTTTGTTGGACAACTACTTAGTAAATTGTCTGATATTTAGAGGCCATCAGTATGTTAGATATAATTTCTTTTTCTATTTTTGTAGTTTTGTACTGATCAGTGATAATAGAGTGGTTTCAGGGGCTGGTAGTAGCAATGTTGTGCAGGACTTTTGCTGCCAACCTCTAAAACCAGCCTCAAATGTCATTGGAAGAAGTGCCATAGCTATATATGGTGAGCTCTCTAGGACTGAAATTTTCATTTCTATCTACATACCTCAACTTATCCATCTTCCAGGACTAGGAAGCAGGTGGTGTAGGAATAAGTTCCTCACATTGTGGAGTTATTTAGGCAAGAAACATCCTGGAAGCAGGATAGGCCAGGAGCTGGACTGGGGTGTACAGAAGTGGAGATGAATCTCAACTTGTTCAATGGATCGTTGCGCCAGACCATACATGAGTCTAATGGTTGGTCAAACCCTGGTGCCAAAGGCTTCACAGTTTGCAGTCGCACATGTGACCAAGACAGTCTAGAGGTATCTGCATGTTCCTGCTTGTGATTCTCCTGTGTGTTTCCATCACTGCTTGTGATTATGGCTATTATTCGAACACAAAATGCCAGAGGCAGCTGTGTTCTTCAGCAGACAAGCATCAGGACTTGTTTCTAGTAATGTTCTTTGCTGAGTTCATTCATTTCTAGGGTGTTTTCCTCTAAAGTTTGTCTCAAAGTCCTTCCCCCTTTGTTTCTCTGTACTTCTTTTGTTTTTTGTTGGGGTTTTTCTTTTCTGTCCTTTTTCCCTTTGTATGTGTTCTTTTTTCTCAAGGTCCTTTGGTGTTTTTTTTCTTTAGCCAGCCAGCAGCATGGCTAAGTTTTGTAAATAACCTGCACTCATTGCTGGGAACTGATGAAGTCAGTGGGGATGTTATACTAGGTGGTCAATCCCATACATGTTGTTGAACATGCAGATGACCAACATGTTGTTTAAACCACACATTTATTCTCTTTTGTGGTCTGATTTTCTCTTTTGTTTAGGGTTGGATTTCCTCTTTTTCATGGTTGCTTGATAGTTTCTGGTTTTTTGGTCAGATATGAAATATCCAGTTCCTTGTTAAGGGTCATCTCGAAATTCTTTTCAGTTTGACTAAAATTGTAAATATTGAGCATTTCTCTGTATATATAAAGATATCATGAAGTTAGGTCACATAGAAACCCATTGCGTCCATGCTCAGCAGATCAAAATATCTGCATTGCAATTGGAAGCAGATCTTCCTTTGTATGCAGATGGTAGTAAGAGGAATCAAGATTAAGATGATACCAAATGATTCAGAATTGAAATAGACATTGCCTGACTACTGCTTGTCATCTATACGAGAAAGGAGGAACTGGTCAAGGGGGTTGCTCACAACACTGGGTCTTTGAGAAGTGACAGGACAAGCATAGTCTAGGTTGGTCATAAACTGGGAAATACTGGGAATCTACAAAAGATCTGCAAGTTCAAAATATTTCATGAAATTGGTCATGCTGGACATGGACATAGCCTACAGGGTTCCTCAAGCTTCTCAAGGGAGGGAGCAAACAACTCTGAAAAACCAGGCAGCAACGCCATGGTGTTGAAACCATTGAAGTGGGTTTACTGCACAGCCTAGAAGATTAGCAAAAGGCAATGTCATGTCATTAGAGAAGGCTTCTATCAAATTCCCTGTTCTCAGTCATAGAACGATTATCTGCAGAGACTTCAGAAGCCTGAAGACTGGAGACTGGAAGAAGCATTGATGGAGGGGTTCCAACTCCAATGGGATGAAAGGGTCTATTATCTAATGCAACAGTTGGTCAATTTCAAAAGTCCTTAACTAAAACAAAAACCTAAAATTGAACTAAATTAATGTTTATGTTGAAAATTTTAACACTCTGATAGTCATTTAGCACAACTTGGGATGATATTCATAACTTTACAATGTCAAAACATGAACATATCTTCTATAGTCTACAATTTTCACTTTGCCTTGATGGGCTTTTTGGTTCCCTTTTGGCTTGTATTGACCCTCACAATCAGATAGAAAAGTGTGATATGTTCATAGTACTTTTGAAAGATGACTTGGACTACATTTGTGAAGGGCTAGGGGTTTGGTGGGACACAACATGAGTATATGTTGTTATTCAACAAGATAAGAACTTTGTTTTAATGTTTGATGATTCCATGAAAGCTTTGTCCCTGCAACAGAACCATATGAAAAATGCAATAATTTATATGACATTGAATGTTATACTATGGCCTAGTGTCAACTTCCTCATTGAAAAAATTAATTAATTAATATTCAAAAATTCAATTCATTTTTACAAATTTAAAATTATTATTATTTAATTATTTGTTATGATAGTGTAATATGAGGAGTAAAATTATTCAGATTTTAACTTCCAATAATTATGATGGTTATCAAAACTTAGTTTCATATTTTCACAAAAATTCATTCATTATTTGAAGTACTAATGATGAAACTGACCTTAAGGCTTAGGGTAAGGTAATTCATTCTAGTTCATCAGTTTAAAATCATGCCACATTGCTATTGTTGTATCATCCCATCCTACAATTAAGAAAAGTGGATTGCTTGTTTTTGTTTTACATTGGCCTTTGTTGTGCTCTAGGTACCATTTGAATGCCCTCGATGACTAGGGGTGCATTGAGGTGGTTTGAGAATGTTTAGATCTATAGTGCAAGAGTTATTGAATATTGAAAAAAATTGTCATTGAAAATTCAATAAAATCAAAACTAGAAATGTCAAGGACATTTTGGGTTTGGCCTTGGTATTGTTGGAAATCTCCTTGATGAATAGGTTTTTATGGAGGTGATTTTGTAGTTTTTAGACCTAAGGTGCATGAGATACTAAATTTGAATATTTTTGTCATGGGAAGTTCCATAAATATAAAAAATTGAAAATTTGATGAAAATTAAATTTCAAATTTAGCCAAAAAAGGTGTATCATTTGCCTTTTCAAAATTTGTTAATATTACAATGTGTTCAACAACACAATCTGCACTGGTTTTGCTTGATGGGACTAAATGCTTACATGTCAATAATTATATGAATCTACAACTTTAATCTAAACTTCTCTACATCAATAAGTCTGGGGAGATATAAGTTCAATCAATAAGTTGGGGAAGATATAAGCTCCATCAATAATTATGTGGTCTTCAAACTTCAAGTTTTTTCTTTAAATATTATCAAGATTAAAGGCATATACATGATATTTGTTCTTCTTTTTTACGATGAAATGTGTCCAAGATATGAATATGACATTACAAATTATTTAACAAGTATTAATGGAGTTCAAATAATAAGGATTAACATATGATTAATTAAACCTTGTGAATTTATAACAAGGTATTGAACATCTTGGTAGTTAATATTCACAACAAATTGCATGTTGTTCCAAACATCTATGACACAAAATCATGATTCACCATATAATTTATATAAAAATGTTTATAGTGAGAATTTTCATCATATTCATGTACATTGAATGTCAAGGGCCCAAATGATGGATTAAGTTTTAAAATAACCCACGTGCATGCAAGTAAGAAGAATTTTAAAAAATAAAAAATAAAATATAGATGCACCATTCTATTATAGAACGTGATAAAGGTTAATATATATATTTTAAAAAGGATATCTACAATAATTCTTTTACCATAATATGATGTACATTTATTTTATCTCATTTAGAAATTCATGTGATGAGAAGTTTCAATGAATTGTATCTGGGAAATTTTGCATAATTTTTCATATGGTCATCCTTGGACAATTGATTTTTCATAATTTTTTATATGGTCATACCTAAACAACTCCAAAAATAGTTTTTAAAACAACTACCTCATTTTCAAGCCTAATTACCTCCTATCTTTATATCTATCTCACTTTTTTTCTCTACCCAGTAACATGGATATGAGAAGGAAAATTAACACATGCCTTTTCATGTCCATGGTATTTACATCAATTCAAATTAAATTTGACATTGAGATAAATAATGATGAACTATTGGAAAACATATGGGAACATAAGAAAAGCAAAAAAACTTGATCCTCATTAGTAGTGCGTAACAACATGGAACCCAAAGTAGTAAATAACATAATTGATTGAAATATTATATTCACAACATTGGTGAGTTTGAAGAGCATGAAGACTTTCCATGGTGATTGAAGTTCACAAAGGGCAACAATGTATGTTGTTGCAAGGTTGTTGGTGACTGTTTTCTTCAAATGATTTTTTGCTTACAAAGGGTTGTCAAAAGGGTCTAGAAATGAATGTTATATAAAAAAATTGTTATAGAGGTTATTTGCAAGGTATTCAATGAAGATACTCATAGAGTAGGTCCACCCATCACCCATATTTGGGCGTCCACAAATGTTTATATCATCCAACATAAAGTCCTAATTATTTCCCCAACCCTATCCATAGACATGCAAAATTGGACAATATGAAATGAGAAGCTATTTAATTGCTACCACTTGGTCAATTAATATGGCCAACCAATTAGATGCAATCATTTTTTTTATAGTAAGCCTTGTGACCATTGTATCCCATGCAATATAAAGGTTCAAAACCATTTTCATGTTATTTGAAGGTTGTACTTCATCCAAAGAACAATGTACAAAGTTTTTATATTGTTGTTGGTGAACCTTCTCCTTTAACGTAATATTAGGTTTATACACGATGTATATTTCCTACCTTATTTTTGAATTTACCCTTTTTTCCATGTGTCACATCTCTCTTGATTTTTATTTCTTCATGCATGTTTACAAATTCATTTGTTGTTAATGATATATATGTTTGAATTAGCATAATTATTGATGAAAGGACATTTAAGAGTAGTGATGTAATGGAGTGGTGTCTTTTGTCAATGAATCATGGGAAGTGTACACAAAAGATGAAAAAAATCCTTGTAAGAAAAAGGAAGCAAAAGAGACCATTTCATATAATATATGTATCATAACAACTAAAAATGAGTTCTACTTTCATTGCAAAGATTGAAATACATTTTTCATGTAAGCGAAAGAGGCTAAGGTAATGAAACAAGAGACAAATGTTAACATGCCAACTATGATTAGTCAAAAACGTAGCTTAGGATTTATCTTTCCTTCTTTCAAAAGTGATTTAATTTTAATCCATGCACATTGAACTATACTTTGCACATTACCTAGCTTTGAATTATCTTTTTATCATCCAAGCTTGTGATTTTAAAATCATGGGCATCCCAACTCATCTTAATAATAATAATAATAATAATAAATGATGTTTATATGTTTAATTGTGTTGTTTGAACCTACCTCTTCTAAAGCCTAACTCCTTCACTCTCCTTGCTTACATGGATATGAAAAGACAAATTAACGTGTGCCTTTTCACTTTAGCTTAAAAACCCCATGACTTTGTGTTGTCAACTTCATCTAAATGGAAATACATGAAATCAAGATGTGAAAATGTCAATCCAAATCAAATTCATTCATAGAATTTCATAAGATTCAAAACAAAATAGAAAGGAAATATAGTATGTAGAAAAGAAAAACAAATCAAATATAAAAAAGGAAAAATCAAAATATATCATCTTCCAAAAATATTGTCCATGTAGTGGGGTGAGGTTAATGGGTAAGATATGAACACAAATGATAAAGATTTCAAAGAAAATCAAGAAGAAATCAAAACCCATCATCCCCAAAAAGAATGTGATTGTGACCTATGTAATGGGCAAGATGTGAACACAATTCACAAAGATTTCAAAGCCAATTGCAAAGAGAATTATGGGGAAATCAAAATTTTACATGTTCGTCCTTCAAAAATAATGTTAATGTGATGACGAATGGACAAGATATGAACACAATTTTGCACAAATATTTCAAAGCCACTTGCAAAGATAGGTATGGGGAAATCAAAATGCATTCTCTTCCTTAAAAAAGAAGGTCAATGTGATGAAGAATGAGCAAGATACAAACACAATTCAAAAAGATTTCAAAGCCAATTGCAAAGAAAATTATGGGGAAATCAACATGCATTTTTTTGCATCCTCCAAAAAAGAATGCCAATGTGGTGAGTAATGGGTATGTTTTCTTCCGTGGTTGTAAAAAGTTACTTGAGCCTTTGTAGCTTGTTGAACATTTAAAATAAGATTCTACATGCCAACATCACATAATTGTTGATTTTGCTCAATTTGAAAATTTGCTCTTTGAACAAGGGCATTCCGCTCATGTGCTTAAATTTCATGTCCAAGAATTTTGTTTTATCAAATTTGAATCCAAGTTGACAAGTTTACACAAGTTATCACCATTTCAATAACCTTGAAACATGACATTTGTGCATGTTTGTCAAATTTGTGATTTTGGCATATAAATTCCCATTGAAAAAACATTCTTCATTGAAGTTTTTCTTTTCTTTATGCATGTCCATTCAACTTTTTCATGTATACAAATTTATAATGTCAATCAATAACCTGTATAGAATTTTGACCAATGTTAATAATATGTTGATGGTAGATTTTATTATGGTTTCATGTTGTTTTATGAGCCATAATATGTCATCATACACACATGGATGGATCAATACAAATTAGGAATGCTCGAAATATTTCATTCTATTATGAAAAATACTTTTAATTGGCATGTAGAATGTATTAACATGTGCATTGTTAGAAGGACATTATCAACTTTTGGGCATGTTATAAATTGGATCATGTTTTGAATTGAAGATTGCATTGCCCTAATGATAATTCCAATGTCAATTATTGGTCATGCACTTATCAATTTTGTTGAATAATAATGAGTTTGTAATCCCCATTTTCATAATTAAACAATTTGTTGTAACAAAAACATTATGGTGGAATTTCAATTGTAAAAACACTATCTACATTTTAACATATCACAACATTTTGTTTCCACCATGCATGAATAGGTCTATGTAAATAACCTTTTAATAAAATTTGTTTTGATTATCATCCAAAACCCCATAAGTTTTCCCAATTT
>Ga0209208_10009057_pt1 | contig 13130 bp, 7 predicted proteins | sample S1TSphfallax_3_FD_187694 | JGI IMG/M metagenome (GOLD analysis project Ga0209208, IMG submission 187694) | Host-associated microbial communities from peat moss isolated from Minnesota, USA - S1T2_Fd - Sphagnum fallax MG (SPAdes) (version 2) | ecosystem: Host-associated > Plants > Peat moss >...
ATATTAACCAACAATTCCACCGTCCATCCACAAGTCTAAATTGGCCTTAATTTGGGGATCCCAACAGGCGAGTACCATTAAGTACTGGTGTGCAAGTGGGTGTTAAATAGTGGAGCGGGTACACACTAACTGCACACACGCCTCATCTCCAAAATGATTAGAAGCCCTGCCACACACATTCTCTATAATAATAATGTACTTGTGCACCACTTTCTTAATGTCCGTTTTTTTTTAAAGGATCCATAATGGTATGAGTACCATTAAATTCTTGCATTCAAATTTAACCTTTACTCTTGCTATGCTCTTGGAGTCTGCTGCACAAATAAGAGGCTAAACACCTAAAGGACATTACCAAAACAAGGGATGTGTCACAGTGTGGCCTTGCCATTTACATTAAAATTTATTTTAAGGCAGAAAGAAGAATTATGGAAACTCAAACTATATTTCACCATGCAAAAATATAATCTTCAAAAAAAACTTCTTAAAGCAACCAAAATCCTTCAAGATATTATAACTAGTCTCAAGTTTCAACACAAGCCAAAATATCATCTTTCAAAAATCCTCATATCAAAAATAGACCTATTATTACTACCTAGGGGCCGAAATCCCTTAAGCTACTATACTCTACAATGGATCTAAACGCAATATCCTTGCCTTGGTAGGCAAGACCAATAAAACTACCCATTGCATTTTGAAGTTGGATCCCAGCCTTAGATTTTGGGCATGTCCAAGGACCTTACTCAACAAAGAGACGATGGCCCACATTTTTTCATAGCACCTCCCTGACTTTCAAAAGGTCGGGTGTAAAAACTATTTATTCAAACAACACCTTAGACCACAAGGCCCTAGGGAAATAAATCTTAGAACACCCCAAGGGATACCTACATTCTGAAATAAATTGAGTTGAATTCATTGAATAAGATTTAATTGCCACAAAATTAATTCTTCTTTTTTTTTTCATCAGCTGATTGTCATTGGCAGTGCACAACAAATGTGAAGCCCACCCAAGTAATTTACTATTACTGATTGATTCAATTTAGTAAAGCATAATCTCAAATTTTAATGATGGTTACAAATCACTCTATATGTATGTATTTCCCAAACTTCTGGACTTCCTAGTTTCCCTCACTACTTCATTTATAAAAACCATCAGGCCGATCAGATGAGTAATGTCATTTTGTTTGTTGGGAGTGAACTCTGGCACCTGCTACATTTTGTCAGTTCATTTTTTGGATGGAAATTGGTCCTTGACTACATGTTTCCGAAGAATTAAGTGGACTAAAAGCAACGTCTAATTGCAGGGAATATGATCAATTGGAATGTGATTAATTAGAGTTCTCTGGGTTTAGGATTTGGCATTATTTGTAATCTGTGGCATAATTATGACAAGAATATATTCCCGAGCTCCTGCAGGTGACAAAGAAGCCTTTTAGCCTCTATGTTGAAAGTTGCGAACTTTTGCCTAAGTTTTGAACAATTGCCCTTTTTCACAAGAGCATAGTAGGCAAGCAGTTTTGGTTTAGAAAGGGTTGTTTAACGAGTCATCCTTGTGTAGGGGTCATGCTAATTTTTGTTTATATTGTTTTAATTTTATCAAATGTCTCTGCAAACATGAAAATAAGTGTTTAACATGTCATCCTAGTGCAAGAGCCCGTGGTAATTTTCTTTGTATCATTTCAATTATATCAGATGTCTATGAAAAAAAAAGAAATGGATGTTTAGTATTTACCACCTCTATCAAAGTTTATGGCCTTTGCCAAAGTTTTGAAAAATCACCCTCCTCCTCACAAAAGGATACTAGTAAGCCACTTCAGTCTGGAAATGGGTGTTTAGTGTTTACCACCTTTGTCAAAGTTTACGACCTTTGCCAATGTTTCGAACGGTCACAACACTCACATGGAGTTCACTATTTTTGTAAAGCACTGCTCCAAATTTCACAATGTACATGAAGGTTAAATTATAAAACATAACAACAGAGTGGGCATTTCAAGAAAGGAAATGCTCACCATAAAACAATATAACAAGCTTTTCATTTTATGAAATGCTTCAAGAGGGTCTTTTTTAATAATGTCTTGCTCTTGGGGCATTATACTCATTATTACAAAATGTGAGTGCAATTAACTAATCTTCCTTCACTAGACTCTTGAATCCATTATGTCCAAAGATCACTGTAATCAATAAATTCATTCAAAATCCAATGAAATCACTTACCATACATGAACACCTTTTGTTATAATGCCTGCACAAAAACTACTGTCATGATCACCGACCTGGGACCTGGGATGGATGCCTCTATCACACCACCCAGCCTTTGTGATCATTTCATGTACAGTATTTTTGCTGGCTGTGGTTCAGGACTCTGGTTTTGTACAGCACTTATCATTCCGTCCTTAATTTTTCATTGGAACCTGATTTTTGGCTCAGATATTGGGCATGAGATGGAAAAGAAAGGACCAAAAAAGAGTTCAAACTGGAGACGAACTTGCAGATTACTTTATAGGGCCAGGTATTCTAGTTTTTTTAATATTGAATACGTAGCACACAATAGGGGCCATGTCTACATCCCTATAGCAGTGGATTCACACCCAAGTTGTAAAAGGGATAAACTAATAGAATAAACTAACCCTAATGCTTTCCCATTCACACAAAAGGGGTAAAAACTGACTTGGCAAATGACATGGCATTAGGGTTGAAGGGGGATAAATGTCTTCATTTTTTCTAGATTTGGGATCAAGTTAAGGTGGAAAGTCAGTTTCGCCCTTCAATTTCTAAAGGTTTAAATACTCCCTCATGTTCACAAAAACTTCTAATGTTTTTTTTTACCAACCTACTCTCCTTCATGTGAGAGAGCACTTGGAATGGTGGGCAGTAATAAAAAAAAATCAACCTTTACAATCTGCCCGAAATGATAAGGCAGCATAAAATCTCAAACTGCTCAAATTTTAGCACATCAAGAGTTTTCCATTATGCCCAAAATGTTTGGGCATAAATGGAAAATCTCTTGAACCTTATTATACGGTGCCCAAAATTATCAGGCATCATAAAATTCCCAAAATGCCCAAAACTTTTGAGCATGAGGAGTTTTCAGGGTGCCCAATTTTTTGGGGGCAGAAATGCAAAAAAATCAACCTTTTTATATTCTTCCTGGGCAGAATAAAAATTTCCAAAAATGCCCAAAAAATTTCAAGCATCCTGGAAAATTTCAGAACACCCTCGACTACTGCCTTGGGGGTTCCTTATATAAGTTGTTCATTGTATTAGGAGGGCATATTATCAAGTGGAATTTATCCTCCACAAATGGTGTGGCATGCATTTGAAAAAATGAAGCACCCACTTGGGCAGGCATTTTGATTTTCAAAACATCCTCCCTCTTTTCTTTTTTTTCCATAATACCTGCCGCGTGTATGATGAAAAAGAATTTTAAAAATAAAATTCCCCTGGTACTTTATGCAGCGTAACGGCCACATTCCTCAGGCATTACCTGTTCTATGGAGCTCTGTTACACTTCTTCCAATTCTAGAAGAGGAGAGAGAGATGTGCAGAAGTTGATAATTGCTTGCATCTTGACTAATGTTATTAGGAAAAGCAGGCCAGATTTCAGGGATGTCTTATTAAGAGCCCATTTACCTTGATGATATTCAATCTATGGACTTCTTATTGACCATGGTGCTGGGTACTAAGCAACTTTGGGGGGCGGGGGGAGGGCTCTATGTAGCCAGATTTTGGCAATGAAAGTGGAGGTGCCAAGGGCCCTTTGTTTCCATTTTTCTCTTGCAAAATCGCCCTAAAACCCCTCATGTGACACATCATAGCTGAATGATGGCTTACTCATTTTCTCACTTTGTTTGTAACCATCTAGCCATCAAATGTAGACATTCCCTATCTCGGTTGTTGAATGGAGCAATTCACCTCCATTGCAACAACAATATATTAGGGTTTGTTGATCTATGTGTTACATGGGGATGTTTGCCTCCATCACACAAAGAGCTTTTTAAATTTGTTAATCATCACCACTAGATAGGTGGGTCACCAACAAATGAACCCTTGGCTCCCCTCCCCCTATCTTCAATTTTTTTGGCCAACCAAGGTGTAATGTTTCAAGCTTGCAACAAGTGTTGTTCTCTTGGAGGTTGGAATGCTTTAGTGTTGTTTTTGCTTTGTGTAGGTTGTGTATGTTTTGTTGGCTTTGTTTGGTGAGTGAATGGAATGTTGGTCATAATGGTTAGGGATGTGTGTGCTGTCAATTGTGCTATTGGATGGCTTTCGGGTGGAATTCTTGGAGCTTTGGGTGCATGGAAGGAAATGGAGCCCCGCACACTTCCATCTCAAGTTCCCTTCTTTCCCTTTTTTTGCATTTTCAGTTTATGGGTCTCTTCTTTCTCTCTCAACTTTCTTGTTTGTTCAAGCTTGTTTATTTTCAAGTTTGATTTGCCAACATAATGCCTCCAAATCAAATGTTTGAAAATTTCAAGTGCATGTTGTTCTTTAGCAATTTCATAATTGTTCATTGTTTCCCCTCACACTAGCATCATTTAGTCTAATCCCTCCTAACAATATGTTTCCTTATGGGTCTATGACTCCTAATAACATCCCCTCCAACACTTTTGCAAAGGAGCCTCTTGAAAAAAAAGTTCAAAAATCATGACAAATCCAAGGTTTTTCAACATACATGAGCTGGTCATTCCATGGGCAAAATCTATCATAGGGGATGGTGGATTAGAGACTCATATGTGGTGCAAAGTTTGTAGTTGTATTGATAAGAAAGACAAGTTATTCACCCCAAAGCTTGACACACTTTAAAAGCATGTTGGTTCCCGAAAGGTGAAGGTTATTATTTTTGGAGTGGTAGTTGGGATGTATTTTTACAACTAAGATTCTTGCAATGCCAAAATGAGAAGACTTAGAATGGAAGGAATGAAAAATCAATTGTTACCTTATTCCATTATTATGGGGTTGAAGAAAAAACTAATCTAGTTTGCAATATTGTCTTGCACATCATGATGCATGGGAGGCCAATGTTGGAGTACAAGCCAATGAAAGAGTCGTTTATGCTATTGAAGGTTAAGAATAATCCATTTAAACATTGGTTGGACACAAATGGTTGGGAATTGCAAGGGCCATGCATGATGCGGTTATCTTTAAAACAAAATCTATTGTTGCAAAAGTTGATTGTTTTGTTATAAATATAAAGAACATGACCACCATCAATAATCAACAATGGATTAATGTCAACATTTATCATTTATGTAATGAAAAATTGAAATTGCATTCCAATTTTGCTTACTCTTGAAAGAATTAAGGTGGATGCAACTTCAAAAGAAAATAGTATAAAGGCCCAATGAAGGTGGCATACCTTCAATACAACACAATCCAACTTTAAAATTCTTGGAATTCTCTAACCTTGCCAAAACATTATAAACCAAGCATTTGAAGTTGCTACACAATATCAAGACCGATTAGATATCTATGTTTAACCCTTTGAAGTGGGTGTTAAGGGACCATAAGGTTTTGGTTGTGAAGATTCATGAAAATGCATCAAAAAACAAACCTAATTGAAAAAACTTACATCTTTTGTGCATGACTTGAAGTCGGTTTTCAGTTCTACATTGCATTTCTCCCATGTTGGAAGTGGTGCATACATTGATTAAGTTTGTTCAAAAGTGGGATATTTTTATTTGCAACTTCATTTTAATGTTGTTAAGTTGGCTTACATCAATCTTATGTTGATCCTTTATGCAACTTTGATGACCTTGCCTTCAACAACTTCAACAATCTTATAATGGACCATTATAATGAATAACTACTATTATGTTGGGTTTTAGATCCCCACATGTTTGTTCTTTCCATAATTGGCATTACAAGTGGTAGGCAAAAATTATCCTCTCCATCACTGTGAAGACTTCAATAATACAACTATTTCAATGCATATAATAGACTAAAAGACCATAATGCATGGTTAAATAGTGAAAGATGTATGTTTACAAATGTTTTTATCTCGTGTGCAAAATTGGCCTAGACATTTCTTGATGTGGAAATTATGGCAACCTTTGGCATAGTATATTTGTAATACTTAAAGTTGTTAGGTACTTCCTTTCCCATTTCTCTTTCATCAAGCCTACATTTTGTACATTACAAAGAAGACAAAGGGTGGTGTTGTTTGATGTGCAGCCATTTTTTTTCAAATTCACTATAAATCATAATGCTTAAACAAATGATACAAAAAACAACAAATGTGAATCCAATTATTCAAAATGGTTGAAGATCAAGAAAATTCCCATTTTAGTTCACAAGTTAAGTGAATACATGAAAGTTGTTGAAATAGCTCTGGAGTAAGTGTTAGGTTCAATGGAAAATGAAAAGACCTTCAACAACTTATATTTTAGGAAAATAAAGCTACATGCATACTTAGCTAACCATGCATAGACATACAAATCTCAACTTGTGTGTTTGCATGTTCACCCAAAAATTTTACACCATCACTAATCCAATGCCATGTCATGTGCTTCCATCAAATGTCATTTGGCCTTTATTTCCTAGGTTTTGGTGGTTAAGAGTCAAATTGTCAATTTGATTTTCAACACTTGACTCCCAACCCTTCTTTTGGCCATTCTCCTATTTCCAAATGTGCAAGCTCATTTTTGATATCTAAGTTTTGAGAACTTTCCAATGGTGTAAAGAACTTTTGATTTGCACAAGGTTTACCCCCTTCATTTTTGTTCAAAGATTTGGGGCACTTTCAAACTCCTAGCTCCCAAAGTCAAAGTTCTTCCCAAAAATCAAGCAAGAATGTTTTCTTTTCACTCCCCTAATGTGTTTAAGCCTTTTTAGTGCCTTAATTTGTTTTTGGCCCATTTCCTCTTTGCCTTGTTCTAGACTTGTTCATGAATCCACTTGGCTAAAGTCATGACAATAGGATTGAAAAGCACCTTGCAAATACAAAAAACCTATTAAATTTACTTAAAGTTTGACCTAAGTTTTCCTTTTGTATTTATAGGTTCCTTACAAAGCACATGGATCACAAGATAGTAGGAATGAAAGCCACTTTATGCATCATAGATGCCTTTTACACCTAATTAAAAACTTGACCTAAATCTTCCTTTCATATTATTATTATGCACCATAACTTCAAATGATCATAAAACACTAATTGAGTAATTGTAGTGTAGTTGCAAGGCACTTTCTTATACTACACACACACATTTCAAAAAACATAATAGCCACTCCTATGGGTGTTTTATTTTTTGAAATGCCCATTATTATTTTCCTCATGTAAACCCTTATTCCAATAAAGCCCATCATCTTGAACATTACCTTACACATTTATCTTCACATGATGGGGCTTGTAGTAATTAAAAAATGAGTAGTTATAGGAATTACAATTGTTTCAAGTGTCAACCTTGAAATTTGAATTATGTTGTATCCAAATGAAACTATAAACACCTATGGGAACTCTATTGGTTACAAGTATTTGTAGTTTTTGAATATCCGTCTTGTCACGCAGGATGCACATTCCTTAATTTTTGTTTTCCATGACTAATCCTATACAACTACAATGGAATAAGCAATTTAAAAAACAACTAAAAATGGCATAAGTGACAAGTTCTATTCAATTGTAGTATAGATAGACTAATCATAAGGGTGAAAGCACAATTAGGTGAATTCTTTGGACTTCCACAATTGCAATTTTTCTAAATTATAAATGAACTTAGAATGTAAAATCATATCAAAAATTAAATTTTTCAATTTTTTCATTATTCATGTTGTAATATAATTTATTGATAATATTATTAAAAATTATGGGTGAGTTTTAATAAAAGAATTGACTCATTGTTGACTTTTGAAATGATGACATTATGTTTGTCACACATAAAAAATGGAAAATGTGGACTCAAAAAAATGTCATAGTAATATCAAATTTAAATTAAAAAATAGGCCACTATAAGATGAATAATTTAATTGTAAGTTATATTGAAATTTTTCCAATATAATTTTTTTCATATTTAGAAATTTGACTTGTTATGATTTTTGTCATTTTTTATAATTGATATTCCATTTCACATTGAAATCTTTAAGTTTTTCTCTAAATTTCTTGACCAATCACATGTTTAAACTTTAAGGATATTTATAGGGTGGTCTATTAATATTTTTGACCAAAACCATAGGGGATAATTATAGGATTTATAGTTTGATAATTATTTTAAATGCAAGAATTGTAGCTAGTGTAGGATGTGGACTCTTCAAAATGTCAAATGTGAGCCACCTAACCATATTTTTACCCATAAATGACATGTTTTGGCATTGTGCCACTTAAATGAAGCAATTAATTTACTTTTAATAAAAAAATTTACATGTATGAAGTGAAGGAAAAAAGACCATAAAACATTAAATCAAATTTCCTAACATATCCAAAGGCTTCATTGTAAAGTGTAAAATTCCATAAATTTTTATAATAAAAATAATGCTTGCAAGTATAGGCATTATTTCATAGTAGTGACATACGAAATACGAGTACTTTTCGAAGGTGCTCAAAAAGAAGTATTTTCAAGTATTTAAAAAAAAACATTATAAAAATACAAAGGCTTGAAAATTGGCCTTTGTATAAAGTATTTTAAATTATTTTTTTAAAAAGCCCAAAAATATGTAAAATACGCGTATGTTTGAATCGAATTGAGAGTATGTCACTACTATGCATTATTTTTTCATTAAGCATGGCATTCTTTTTTCACTTTTACTTCTTCTATACCTAAAAGAAATACCCTTTAGGTATCATAAAAAAAATGTAAGAAATTGAAAAACAATTCTTACATGTAACCACCCTTGTCTCATGCCTCAAAGGTGGTTATTGTGGGAACTCCCAAATCCTTAGGTGTTGCCCTACACTTAAGGCCCTTGTAGACCTAATGTTAACTACCACCACCCTTACATTTATAACAACATGCATGTTTGGAAATCATTGAAAATTTATTTTTAACATCAAAATGTTGTGTAAAATCTAATTCATGTTCACACTTGTTTATAATATCATTGAATTGTTGCAATTGACCTTCACACCTAAATATGTTATCGTAGGTAGCATTTTGTGTTAGGATGTGTTCTTTTCCTTGACATTGCATTTTGTTGGAATCTTGATTACATTGGTTAAATTTTCTTCCTATAAATTGTCATTGCTTCCTCTCTAGTCTTGTTCAAATTAACTCATGGATCAATTCAACAAGGCAATTTTGACAGCAATATTTTTGGTTCTTCTTGTTGAAATGAATTGGCTTGTGACAAAAACTCCCTATACCACATTGCCATTCTTCTTGGCCAATGTAATGGATTCAAGCAATGCAACTGTTGCTTGCATTTTTTGCCCATAGACTTAAAGCAATGCAACAATGTTGTCATGTAACCTTTTGATGTTTCTTTCACAAGGCTTGGGTGATTAAGTTAAACCCTATAGCACCGCATGGTTCTCAAATTATCAATGGATTGGATTGAAGTGAATTGTTGGATACACAAGGTGCTTAAGGAGAGTGGTTTCTATTTTTTGCCATAAATTGAAACCAATTATTTAAAAGCTAAATAAAAAATCATTATAACAATTGAAATTAAAATCACATGTGGTAGATTTTCAAATTGGATCAAGGAGAAAATCTCTCACAATGTTAAAATTGTTTGTGATTAGGAGTAGCCAATTATCTATGTTATAATTAAGGAGGTTGTAGGAGCTTTCAATAGATCTTTCCAAAGCATGATTGTTTGGCTTAATAAAACTAAATTGCAAACAACAACGGAGGAACTTGAAAAGTGGTATGATTTGCCAAAGGTGCACTAGGCCATTGATGGAATCACATTATAAATTATAAACTTCAAGGGCCATATGCATCACATTTACTTTTAACATAAATCTAGTTGTTATTCCATAATTGCCCAAGCTTGTTTGCAATAGATAGAAGTGATTCATAGACATCTATATTCAAGTGTTGGAAAATATCAATGATATTGCTAAATATTGACAACCTCTAGTTTCTATCATAAAACGCACTAAGAAAAAATTGTTCAATAATGCCAAAGGATCCTAAAATGGAATTGAACCCTACTTTCTTGACAATGAAAACAACCCTACATCAATTCAATAATTTGATGCCATATAAGGTGTAGTTTATTTTATTGGTGAATTTTCGCAAGTTGATGAAAATCAAATCCAAGGTGTAAAAGGTACAAAGGGTCTCTTTTGGAAACAATGGGCTAAAGTTGTCACATTATGAAGGGAACAAATCTAAAGTCACCAAATTTAAAGAACACCTTCCAACTAGTTGTCAAATTATAGGAGCAATCCTAATTTTTTCTACTTTCCTTCTAAAATCTAGCCAAATTTGACTAAATCCTCTTATACATGATCACCAACCCACCTACTTCACAAATTGGAAAACAAAAATATTGATGAGGAGATTTCTAATCACATTATATTCAAGTTATTGTACAATAGGCAACATAAGCACAAAAGATCTAACATTAAACACTCATTCAAAGTGTTGAAGCAAATTTTCGAACAATTATTCCATGTAAGACAAACTTGTATGTTAATATGATCCCAAATGTATTCATGTTTTGCTACATTTTGCATAAATTAATAAAAGATATAAGGATTAATAGGCTTTTGTAGGTCGATGAAAATTATTGAAAGAATGTAAATAACTACCAAGAAGAATGGAGTCCAATAAATAGAGAGCAATGGAAAACAACCACATTAAAAGAAATGAAAGCATTATTTTAAATGAGTGTAATGTTACGGACAAGAAAGGTATGACAAATAAATTCTTCTTCAACTAGGGATTTATTTTTCAAGGCAATGCAACTTGACTTCATGTTTGCCACCTTCAACAATCTATTTTGTCAATCATTCAATTAACTATTAATGCAACTCAACATTTTCTTGCAATCACTATAAACAAAGTATGGCTTAAGGAAATGTGATTTAACGCAATTCAATTGTAGTATGATCTTGAATGCAATTCATTATTGAAATAATTGTGAACATAATTTATGTTTGATGACAACCAACCTTCAAATTTTCCTTCACTAGATGCATGTCCTTTTAGATAGGTTTTTTATATATTATTCATATGAGATCATAAATATGGCATGCACCATATTGTAGCATGTTTGGTTTGCCTTATTATCATGCAATTGAAAGTATTACAATTGAATCAACATCAATTATCTTCTTGTTTTTTCATTTAACTACAACAATTAGGTTTTTTCTCTAAGAAAATTCAAGTACTTGAGGAAAATTTTCCATTTCCATCAAATAAAAAAAGTGCATACAATTGATAGAAAGCATAAGGAACTTGATTGCCTTCTCTATTGTTTCCACCATGGCAATGTGAATTGATAAAAGAATTATCTTCTTTCATATGTTCCCAAGAAAAAGTGGAACGTAATTAACAAATATTTCATTATTAATGAAATATCACCAAAAATTGAAATTATAATTTGAAAAAAAATGATTCTAAAGGATTTTAATTGTCAAAAGGGCTAACAAAAAAAAAGTAAAAAATCTTTAGACTCATATATTTGATATATATGAAAGAAAAATTATATGAAAGGAAGTTAGCCCAATTTGAAAGCAACAACTTAAAAAATTGGCTCACTTGCAATTGACCAAATTAGAGACTAACAAGATTAGAAGCCAAATGCCAAGAACAAGTAAACACAAAAAATACCTATGACAATTGCACATATATATATATAACCCTTCAAGACCAATGACAAGAAGAAAAAAAACACATAGCAAACCATCCAAAACTTGTACATAAAGTTTCATGAAAGGGATAAACAAAGAAATTTGTAGGTTGGAAAACTTATCTAGATTACCCTTTCATCTAGGTTGAACTCATATACAAATGCCATATTTGAGTAAAGAGGAAACCATTGACATAGATAACCATCCTTTACCGCATGACATTTCAAGGTAACATTCAAGAAAAGATCCAAAGGGAAGAAAAGATCCAAAGGGAGAAAAAGTGTGCAACAATGTGGTTTGTTGATCAAGTCAATTCATGCCTCCTCTATAATGCTCAAGCAAAAGCTCAAAAAACCTTAGATTCCAATAGGAAAATCATCAATTTTCATAAATGTAACAAGTTGGGATTTTGAAAAATAACCTTTTTTGTGCCATGGTGGAGGTGGGCCCAAGTACCATATTTTTTAATTGGGTAAAAATAGGGGGTGAGTACGATAAATCTTGGATTTGCCAAGGTGGAGCAAGGGGTAAAACTTTCACAAGTTCACCTTTAGATATTATATTCTTGTATAATTAGTCAAGGAATTAACGATGCTTTGGACAACAATCAAAAGACCAACCATCTAAAATTGTAACCCTCCCAAACCATGGGGCTTTCTATGTTGTTTTTTGTATTATCAAAAAGCTTTCAACAAAACAATGTGCATGAATTTTTTGACTAACAAAACATTTTGGCTCCAAAAATGAATTTTAAAAAATTGAATAGTTTTTTCATGATTAGGTTTTTAAGAAGTTTTATCCATTAGGCCATTGAAAAGGTTTGTTTTATAATCTCTTTTTATATTCTATTTTAATAGGTTGTGACAACTTTTATGGGTTTCTATGAAGTTGTATGTCTTAAAGTCTTTAAAAGGTTTGTCTTAGAAAAAAACATTTTTTCAAAGGTTGTGGCATCTTTTATAGTATGATAAAAAAGACATAGGGACATAACTTCTTCTTCTTTTCCTAATTTAGTTATAGTTTTTTCATAAGAATTTTGAAGTTAAACCCATTTCAATAAAAATAATATCAGGTTTAATATACTTAGGTGAATGGCACAAGGACCCACTAATGTCCATGGATAATAAAATATTGATAATTAATAATCATGGTCAAAGAATTAAGCATTGAGGAAAGTGGAATGCAAAGGGCACTTGTTTACTAAAGTAATATCCCATTGTTAACCATGGGATTTGTAGGTTTCAATCACTTGTGTGCCTTTGTATAACCCAAATTTGCATATAACCACATTCAAAGATTTTTAATGTCAAATTTCACACATGTGCAGAAAAAAAAGTGAAAACAAATTATTTTGTTGCAAATTTCCTTTTATTTGGGGGGGGGGGGGTTCCCCAATTTAAAA
>Ga0209208_10009059_pt1 | contig 13130 bp, 6 predicted proteins | sample S1TSphfallax_3_FD_187694 | JGI IMG/M metagenome (GOLD analysis project Ga0209208, IMG submission 187694) | Host-associated microbial communities from peat moss isolated from Minnesota, USA - S1T2_Fd - Sphagnum fallax MG (SPAdes) (version 2) | ecosystem: Host-associated > Plants > Peat moss >...
TTTCTTTATTAATGATTAATTTGTGTGAGTTGTTGTTCAACATAATGAAAATTTATTATTGCCCTAAGGTTGTAATGATGTTGAATCTACTAATAAATTTGGGCACATTTGAAACCCATCAAAGGCCCCAAACATTTCTATCCTTGACTACTAGTGTAAAAGGAAACATTAAGTAACCTACTTGGAAATTACAATGGGTGTCAATTGTATACTTTGACACCGAGAGTAAGGAAAAAATGTGGGATAAAAATAGAGACGTAAGATGAACAATATTGACTGCTATGTAATAGGGAGTTATTCCAATCTTTTAAACCAAAAATTGAGAAAATTGCAAGACCAAATCTTGGATTTTTTCAAATTTTCATTCTTTCACAAATTAAACCCCAACATTCAATATTGCTGCATTTACTAATATCCATATCCCAATGTTCTAGCACTTATCAATAAATTTGGGAGAATTTGAAACCCATCAAAGCTCAAAGTTGGCATAAGGGATTTCTATATCTCAATCTTCTACTCTTGGCATCGAGAATAGGGAAAAAAAATGTGAAAAAAATAGAAACATAAGATGGTCAACATTGGCCACTATGCAGTAGGGAGTTCTTGTAGTCTTTTAAATCACTAACTGCAAGGCTAGATTTTGGATTTATGGATTATGTATGTTGTGAAACAATCCTTCTTTTATAAATTAAACTCTAGGAGCTAGTATCATTGCATATACTCAAATCCTAACATCAAAGTTCTAACAGTCATTAAACATTTACACCATATTGCCACCCATAAAGCTTAAAGTCGACCATCAAAATCTTGATTTGTTCTAAAAGTGAGACACTTAGTAACCAATTTGGGCATTTCAACGACTTTTGATCCTCTATTCTTGGCATTAAGAGTAGCAAAATATTTAGGAAAAAATAGAGACATAGATTCAAGAAAAATGTAAAACCATAATTATTGGTGGTATGCTTTCAAACATTCAACTTAAATTTTGGATTTTTTCAATTTCTTAGAACAATGCAATTGTTTCGTAAGCATTATTTAGATACTATTATAATTATCGACACATATATTTGGCAGGGCCAAATACGTTAAATAGATATTGTTGTAGTATAAAAAATGGGGTCTAAATGACATATAACAAGTCAATGTGTTTATTTTGCATTTAGGATTATTGTCCTTTTTTGGGGTCCTTTTTCCCAAAAAACATGTTTTCTTAAAGAGGAATTTTCAAATGAAATGTTTTGAAACTTTTATATATTGTATTTATAGCTCCCCCAATATGTCATATGTTTTGTTTTTTTACAATCAAATTTGGAGAAATACAAATTTTTGAAACTGCATAAATTTTGTGTTTCATCTTGAAAATTTGTCATAATTTCAAATCATACCAATACATGTTAAAACTTTCAAATTTCATTTTTATATATTATAAACTCCAAATTTTCTTTAAACAACATATACATTGCATCACATTTAGATGAACTATAATTACAAAATCATTCAACCAAGTGGGTCATCTTGTAAATCTTGTTGATACGAGCTTGAGAGGTAACACTTGTTTACGTGGCTTCAATTATGAACTTGATTCTCCTTTCTCACTCTAAGTTTAACTTGGATTATCAAACATAAGATTAGTGTTTCCATTTGAATGATTAATATCAATGTTAGGAAAATCAACAATTTGTTTAGGTTGAAGATGAATTGGAGTTTTTTCAGCTTCAACAGTGTATTTTTTTCATCTTCATGTGATTCAAGAATTTTTAGAAATGGATCAAAGGTCATTAGAAGTAAAGGTTCAAATATGAGAATCAATAAATTGAAATAATGACATCTCATCAAATTTCATGTCTTAGGTTACTATGATCTTTTGTTTTACTTGATCGTAACATCTATAGGCTTTAGAATGATCATCATACCTTACAAAAATTCCTTCCCACATTTTAGCTTGTAATTTATTTATTTATAGTTTAGGTATATGCACATAAATTTTATAACTGAATATTTTACACTAGAAGAAAAATAGGTATTTTTGACTAGTTTTTGTGACTAAATTTTAGTTACAAGTAACATTTGTGACTAACATTTCATTAGTTGCCTTGGACAAATCACATGTGATATTAATAATAAATAACAAGGGGTATTGGATGAAAAAAAATCAACAAATATAAGTTCATCCTTTGACTCCATTGTATACGTATTACACATGCAACTAATATGCAACTATTCTAGTCATAATTGAAGACAAATGATGTGCTACCATGTGTCCCAATATTTAATTATTTAAAATAAAAATATTATTATTATTTCAAAATAATTTAAGACGTTCAATATTTGGATGATTTTATATTATGGAATGTGGCCCAATGTAAATATGCCATGTGGCATTAAAAATGAATTTAATAAAAACTTAATATTAGAATGATAAGTATCTAAGTAAGTACATAAGTATGTGCCTATAAACCTAAACTACATACCTACCTACTTATTTAGGTAAAAAGGTAGGTGGGAAGGTCCTACCTTCCTAGGCTAAATCTTTACTTGTATAAGTAGGTACATAAATTGACATAGGTGGGTAAATCAAATTAGGTACCTACTTAGTTAGGTAGATAAATAGGTCAGGGAGGTAAGTAGTTTGAAATTGTGCATAATTTGATTTTTTGTTTTGGGTTAAGCATTTTGATGGGTTCATCTCATGTGCACACATCTTTTAATGTGAAATTGGATGACCACACCCCTTGTTTATATAATGTTCAAAATAAAAATGAAAAACAAACAATATGGGATAAGTTTTGAACTACGTTACAACTCCAAAACTTTTGTCATGCCTTTTGTTCATAGTTTTTATATTTATAAACAATTTAATTATATGGCCCATTAAATAATTAAATAATTAGATAATCATTTAATTAATAATGGTTTAATTTAACATATATTTAAAATATAAACTATACACTACAAATATTAAATATTCATTTTCAACGACTTAAATAAATAATAACTTATCAATATTTAATTATCTAGCTATTTACTTAATCATAACTTGTCAATACATAACTCATAGATAAATAAATAACTAAAATATTTTTAAATGTCTTATTAATTTCTAAAATTTGGTCGAATTATAGATAATTTAATTAATGTAAAAATAATTTAATTACTATAAATTTTCATAATAATAATAATAATGGCCCAAAAATTTTCATTAAAAAATAAATTCCTGCACAAATCCTTTTAAAAATAAAACTAGTTACATTTTTTACTATATAATTAAATTAATTATTGTAAGAAAATTTATTGGTCAAGTAAATGGTTTTTTTCTATTGGTACTTATTAATTATAAATAGAATAATTTGTTAAACATATGAATTTTTATAATTACAATAAAATTACTGTAAAAAATTTTATTATAAAAAATTAATAAAAAAGTAAAAATAAAAATATTTTATAATAATTTTTGAAATCACAATCCTTACAATAAGTATTTTAACTACATTATTAGTTTTCCAAAAATTTAATTCATATTTCAAGTTATAAATTACAGATTGTGAATAATTATGTTCGATTTAGAAAATAATATGCACGTACTATGATTCATTCTCATCTAAATTAATTACAATGTTTTTAAAGTAATGTAACATTAATTATAGTAATTCATTTCTTTTATTGTAAAATATAGAAATCTATGTTATAACAATAATTATTTAGTGTAATTTATAAATAATAACTATAATCATTTAATTATTTAGAAAAATGATTTATTATGGATAACATTAGGAGAAAAAAACCTAATTAAATCAGTACTTTATGAATTGAATTATTGTGTCGCAACCCCACTTTGAGGCAAGTGTGAAGATGAAATTCGCACTTCCAAAAATGGGAATTTGGAATCCTCCAAAACTCCCGCAACTTTAGAACTCGACAGCAGAAGGCAAAACACCTCGCCTTGAGGTAATTTTTATATTTTTGGAAAGGTCTTGAAGTGTAGATGTCGAAAATGGCCTCGCATGAATCATTTGGACATCTATAACACAAGTTATGGGCAAAAGAAGGGCCGGAAGTCAAACTGACAATTTGTTTCCCGACCACAAAAAGTCAGGAATCGACCCGATCCCGGTGTGTGCAGATAGAGTGCGACACACCGTTGAAAAGCTCTTGAGGAGAGCTATAAGTTTGCTTTAGACCTCATCCCAATCCGAGGTCTGAGCCGAGAGTTATGAGTTCCCAAAGTCCCGGGAGTCCAAACTGGGACAGTTTCAGGACTCCTCCTTGGGAGTCCCGGGAATAAAAGCCATTTGGATGCGGGTGCCGCGGAGTAATGCAGAGAATACTATATGGGGGAAGGTGGTGGCTTCCCCCGAGTTCGGGCCGTGGTGAGTCAAGTGAGTCCAAGGTCGCCCGTGGCTTGTCCCAACACCAAAAGGATGCAGAATGAGTTCTAACCAACTTATTGGTTGGTTTTGGATGCAGGACCAAATAACTTAGTAGCTTGTCCCTCGTCCTAATCTAATCCCGGAGCTTTCAGCACGCCCTTCTCACCCCCTTTAGTGCTGGAAGTTGGGAGCAGCACCAAGTCCCATTTAATTCCGCTTGTTGACATAGTTGGACTCTTTTGAGTCTACAAGGGACTTGAGGGCACGTCATATTGATTCTAAATTCCAAAAAAAAAATCCAGAAATCAAATATCAAATAAGTGTTTTGAATTTAAATAAAAAAATTCAAAGTTCAAATATTAATTTTCAGATTCACTATATGAATAATATACATACATATGCATAATTAATATATACACATATATATATTTATGATATATGTAACATGTCATAAATATAATTTTAATACATACATAAGATATGTCACCATAAAATACTTTTAGGATGCAACTAATTTGGTGACTATTTTGATTAATGGGACATATCAATCTATTAATGGATGAAAATAGACTTAAAAGCCATCCAATAGTGATGGGATGAAATTTCCAATAGTTACATCATAGTTGTAAGAATGACCAAAATAGTTGAAATTTGATCTTACAGTTGTAAATACTCCCAAATTTAGTCATTAATGATTACAAGTTGCATGTAGTGATAAACATTGTGGTTACATTTTGGCTGATTTCTAGTAGTGAACTGGTTTAAATTTGGTTTGATGATTGTGAACATGTGTTTTGGCATAACCTTTAGATTGGACGTAACTAATTGGATTTGTGTTCTTTAAATATTTTTGATGAAAGCTTCTGCCCATAGATGATTTAATGTTTTATTTTTTAGCATTATGGATCTAATTTTTTCCATCAATAAACTATTCATCCTTTCAACAACTTTGTCTTGTTATAATGTTCTAGTTATTGTAGATTATTGTTGGATTATGACTTTATCATAAAAAGACACAATTTTTTTTGACATATATTCTCCTCTTCAATCTAAGTGAATCTTCTTGATAAACAAACCAATTTCTATTTCTATTTAGGAAATTTGAAGGTAGTAAAATCATCACTTTTTCTTTTGAAAAAGAATATTCACACCTTTCTATTAAAGTCATCCATGAATGTCATGAAATAGATGACTCCTCCCATACTTTTGATTAAAAGTGGTCCACATAGATTTGAATGCATGAGCTCTATAGGTGTAATAGATTGAGTTTGACTTTTGAGAAATTGTTCACCCGCATGTTTCCCAATCTAACATGCTCAAGAAATATTGTTGAGGTGAGTAAAAAGGTGGGTATTTTGGTGACCATGTTGTTGGTAGTCAATAGGTGAAAACTCTAATAATTGAGATGGGTTAATCTTTGATCCCATAATTTTGTTTAACTTGGCTATTTCTATGTTGTATCGGTATACAAACATTCATTGACTACTTGAAGATTCATTTTGTAAAGCTGACTATTAATGTCTACAATACCAATAGTTACTTCAAGATTATCCTTATTTTGTATGTTGTAGTGGGAGTCTTCAAACACAACAAATTACATTACTATAAAAAAAATTATTTTGATTAAAAAATCTAGTTAAAAAGGACCCCATTTGTACATGTGTAAAAAGACCATACTATCAATATAGACAAGTCAATTAGACCTATCTCATGTGACTAGGGTGGTCAAATTTTGATTGGTAGATTATTAGACTATTCGACCAGTCATTTTGACTATTAAATAGTGGGTTGTTTGATTAGTCAAATTTCTACCCAATTTTTTTTCTAGATTATTACCAAAATTTATATATTTGTGTAAGTAAGTTTTGGTCGGTAGGTTGTAAGAAGGCAAGTAGGTAGGTGGTAACTTAGCCTAATATATTTAACCTTCCTAACTTAACCTAACTTAATTTAACCTACTTACCTTAATTCTTTACACATGCATATAGGTTACAAGTATTAAGAATTGAACCCCTCAATTCCCCAATGATAAACTGAGTCATTACTAGTGGAGTACAATTTCCAAAGTTGACAAAACTTGTTAAGTTTTTTATTTCATTTATTTATTTCACATCATTAGTTATGTAGGTAAGTAAGAAAATTAGGTAATTAATAGGTAGGTTACATGATGTTTGGTAGATAGAAGGGTAAGTAAGTAGGTAGCTTGTAATCCATAGGAAATAGGTAGGTAGGGATTTTGGATGGTAGGTGGGTATGTAAGGATGTGGAATGGTAGGTGGGAAATAGGAGGTAGGTTGATATGTAAGGATGTAAGATGGTAGGTGGGAAGTAGATAGCTAAGTATGTATGATAGTAGGTGAGAAATAGGAGGTAAGCAAGTAAGGATGTAAAATGGTCAGTGGGAAGTAAGAGGTAGGTAGGTAAGGTTGTACAATCGTAGGTGGGAAGTAGGAGGTAGGTGGGTATATAGGTAGGTAAAAATGTAGGATGGTAAATGGGAAGTACAAGGTAAATAAGTAGGTGGGTAGGTATGTAGGTAGGCCTAGGCTATTGCTTAACCTAATTTATAGCTATCTTGACCAATTAAGTAGCATAGGACATCACATTTGATTAAAACACCATTGTCCATCTTGATTAAGGATGTCATTTTGTTTTGTCCAACTTGACTAGATGTCCTAGTTGACTAAAAGCCATTGGTCATTTTGACCAAGGTGGTCATTTTTTTGTTCAATTCGACTAAATGTTCAATTTGACATATAATCAAATAGGTCACTTATCAAGTTTACCAAGTAAAAAATACAAATGACATTCAAACCTTGGGTTTGAAATCAAAATGTACATGTCCATTAGTCAAAAAAAAAATTGTTAATAAACTTAGACCTTTTAAAAAACCATGAATTGTAGTAGTAAAAATGATTTTTCCTTGTAATGATATTCATTGACATAAGGTTTTTCTTCATACCAAGTACATAGAAAACATCGGCTATCTACTTTATTCCAGGAGGAGTTTCAACATTAACATGACCTTTGCTAACTATTGCATGAATTATTTCCTAGTTGTTTTGACACTAGAGGACATAACTAGTTTATGGATTTTATGGATTATGTTTTCATACCCTGTAACATGTTTAGTTGCACCAAAATTTAAATACTAGTATGGGTCATCATGTAGATCAGATGTTGCCACAGTAATTTTGAAAAGTTTTGATGGATTAGAAACTTTTAGGTTGAGTAGTTCCATGGATTCTTTTGTATCCTCATCGACAATTGCATTGATTTGTTTATTTTTGTGTTCTAGTTTGACCTTTGCATCTACATCAAGTTTCTTGATGTTTGCTTTTTGCTATCTACATTTGTTGAATTAGTGGTTGGGTTTTTCGCAAAAGTTGTAATTTCCCTTTCGTGGGTTTTTAGAATATGAGGATGCATTTGATCGATTAAGTCTCTTCACATGCACCCAAAGAACTTCCTCACATTGTTAGTTCCAAACTTAAAATGCCAATGATCATTCATGTTATAATCTTCCCACAATAGCATCAAAGGTCATTTTAGTTGCTTCTCCATAAGCAGATTGAATGAAAGGTTTGTAAGACTTTGGTAATGCATTGAAAATTATCTCAATGAAATCTTCATCAACCATCTTGACTCTAATGGCTAAGAGTTAAAATAAGATTGTTGTGAACTTTTTTAGATAACCTTCAATGCTTGAGTTTTTTGAGAGGCATAACTACTAATTACTAAAATTAGTTATAGAGATTTAGTTTTCAAATAATGTCCTTGATTTTACATTACATCTTTAGCTGGGCCGAAGCCAAATGTGGGTCTTCAAACTGATCACAAATGTCAAACAACATTTCATATTTGACAGAGGTAATCAAAATAGCTAATTATCAAATACTCCAAATAATTAATTTTGGGAATTTAAATGATTAATTATCTATAATTTATCTGAATTCAGATCTTTAATTATATGAAAATTTATTAATTAAATAGTTGAATTATAATTATTAATTCAAGAAATTAATTCCAATGATTATTATTAAATTGGTTTATTAATAATTAATTTTTATATATAAGAAAATTTCCAAATTAGTTGAACAAATTGCAAAATTAAAAACAAACACAAAGAACATGGGATTTTTTTTCTCATTGGAACTCAATTTGTAATTAACATGTGCAATTAAAACATTTAACCCATTTGTTTTTGTTTCTGAATCCTATTTCACAATCTGTATAAATAAAATGTTTTTTTCCTGTGTGCTCACATTATAATATATGTGCCAATTTGGGATGAGCTTAAAAAACCTTAACCTTAATGCAAATTAAAAAATTAAAAAAATTTACATGACTACTTTTTAGCTCACCTACCTTTTTACTTTCCTACATATTTGCCTACCTAGGTAAGTAAGTAGGCATGTGATGTGGGTAGGTCCTACCTACCTACCCACCTATGTAGGTAGGTAGGTATGTAGCCTAGGTATGTAAATACATGTCTTACCTACTTAATTTTATTTACATGTTTAATTTTATATACATACTTAAGTAGGTTGGTAGGTTCAACCTACTTACCTATGCTTGTGTATGACCTACCTAGCTATTTATATTTATATTTATTTTAATTCTATAAAATTCAATTAATATGCCACATGACAATTTTTGACTATGCCATGTGTCACAATCTAAAACTATATAATTTATGAACAATCATAATGGATGGAAAAAAACAATATTTCCAAAAAAAAAACTTTTCACACCCAAAAATCCTCACAATGTTGTGTTAGATTTTTATGGATTAATGAAAAGTAATGCGAAGATGATGTTACCATGGTAGTTGCAAATTAATCACATTAGAGTTGTATAATAGTTGTTTTTACATAGTTATAACTTTATTGCATGTGTATATGGTTTCATATGTAATGAATTGCATTTGTTACAACTCATGTGACTTGTCTAATAACACTCACACTTGTAGAAATATACATATGTACATAATTTCACATATAATGAATTATATATGTTGTAACTCATGCGACTTGTACAATAACATTCACACTTGTAGAAATATGCCAAGTTGCAGTGAATTGTGAATGATCATTGCAACTCAAAACCCCAATTGCAAAGCTAGTTGCAAATCATCCTATTTTTTCAAAGTGTGAATTTCAGCTAGATGAAATTGAATTATGTTTTTAGCATTGTCAAACAACTAGGTCCACTTCACTTAGAGAGCTTATTCAATTATGCTAAACTTTGTGTATCATAAGCTATGACAATCTTGTAGTCATTGCTCGAAGAGGTGTAATGATATCCCACATTCTTTCTTTCAACAAGTGATTTCAAACCCTAATCTTCCAATTATGGTGGTCTATAGATCTTGCCAATTTGGTAGAATCTAAAAATATATGTTTTGAGTTGAATGACATAGTGACATTACCTATCTTGCAATTGCAATATTCAAATTTTTTTTTGAGATGAGCTAGCTACATTCTATGTTGAGGATGGGACAAGATGGTGATATCCTATAGTGACGATGGGAGAAAATGGCAATGGCAATCGACGGTGGATTCAAACATCACAACAACACAGTGAATCGCATGTAAAACAACTCGTAAGGGAAATAATGTTTATGGCATAACAATACAATAATATTAATGTAGAAAAGAGCCCATGAAATCCCTAGGAATGGCCAAAAGATAATAATGTTATTTCATAAATTTATTGTGACAACTTGATGAGTCAATAAAAGTTGTAAAATTGTGTCAACATGATGATTAGGTAGTTATAACTATTTCTTAAAACTGCTAAAGGGCATATTGATGTAAGGATAAAGGAGTTTTAGGAAGGCTATGGAGTGGTTTTTTAAAGGTGGAAGAAGAAAACATGGTAGAAGAAAGAGTGAACTCATAGAAGAGCAAGGAGAAGATAGGGAGTAGTAGAAAATAGTATAGCGATGCAATATTAGAACTTTGAAGGCCATTGATATATATATATAATATGAAAATATTTCATTACATAATTTGGGGAGTAGTAAACAAGGGAAACATTTGTGCATGTTTGTGTGATGTGTTTATATGTATGTGCATGTGTATGAATTTGTGTGTGCAAGCACAACATTGTATGTTTCATGATAAATATACTGGCATGCATGGGCAAAGTTCCACCCAAATACATGTAGTTTAACACATATAATTTGTATGCCCTTGTTGTTATGGATATGTGATATTTGTAGCAGCGGAGAAAGGCAAGAATCTAGAAGTGATGCATTTTACACATGTATGATCTAATTGAGGTGTAAAAATGTATTCGTAACAATGGCTCCACTGCCACATGCCTTTTAGGTTTTCTAGCTATTCATGACTGTTTTTCACTATTTGTTTTACATATGCCTGTTGCCTACAAAACTTTATAGTGCTTTTTGGTGAATTTCTACTAGAAAAAAAGGATTGCTTGTGACTGGTAGTCCTTCAAAATATTTGCACACAATATTCAACTACCGGACATGCTTGATAATAGATGACTCATTGCAAATTACTATCATTAGGTCTGCCTTGTTTTATGAGACCATTGGGTTATTGGCCTTTCTTTGGCTGTGGGCATGCTTATCCTAATGCATCTTGAAGCCTGAAGGGATGCGGCATGAGGAATGGGGTTTTCCACATTTTTTTTTAACATAAGCTTTCAAGGTTTGAGCTCTCAAAAGTTTTACACATGGGAGAGATCTAGGTCATTGCTATTATGTGAAGCATTGACATTCAAGCCATTTAGATCCATGCTTTGCATTTTGTGACATCATTGAAATTGTATTCCTGACCCATGTGCAGGCACCTCCTTGGTCTTGAATATGTAGTCTTGAGTCCCTCTTGAGTGACAAACTGGGGTTGGTTGGTTTGTATTTTGTTGTATTGTAGTTTCATTGCTTAAATTGTGTTTTTGAGCATTGATTTTGATTCTTAACTAGTACTTTTGAATGTATTCTATATTCATTTCAAATTTATCATAATTTAGAATATTTTTGTTTCAAACATTGTATCACAAATTTTCAATGTTAACTTAATTTATCATTTTAAAACATGTAAAATAAGCACTGGTGATGCTTTGGAGTGGGTCTTTTTTATTATGATTGCACATCACATGTGCACCATGTGTGTGCCTGTGAAACCTTGACAAACTCTATGAAAATTCTATGACAACTGGGGAAGCCTGTGTTCAAAAAACTTTTTTGCAAAGATGTTGCATTCACACAAGAGATTATGATAGAATCTGAAGGAGTCTGTGACAGCATCCACATGTGCTCAAATATTGAGTAGACAAGTCTAAAACAAGCTTGTACATACTGGATAAAAAGACAAAACACCTGTACTGATGATGATGATGATTGATAGTGCATATTAGAATTTCAGATTTGTGCTAGAATTTCAGATTTGAAGCTACATGCACAAGACTATTTTCTGTCTTGACCCAAAGATGATTTTGTAGCTGTGAACCTGAACTCCAACTCTGTACTGCAAAACCTTGAACTCTGCTTTTCACAATTTCCTCATCCAGTCCCTCTCAGTACGAAGTCCCATTCTTTTCATTCATACAACGTGCTTGATGCAAAAAAAATTCAGACTTTGCTCAGAATTGTGTTGCTCAATGTGCTTGGATTGTCTCTTTCAGGATTGCAGTTAAACCTGCAAGTGGAGGATGATGCCTGTCTGAAGCTCTGGGCATCACTTCAGGGGGTTGCCAAGCCATGTTATCAATCTTCTCGACACTGATGTTATGATTATGATTGGTCTTTGCTTGATGATGAACAGCCAATAGATTGTGCACTGAGTTTGTGCCTCCAATGTTTGCCCGCTCATGGGGAGGCTCTAATTCAGCTTCTTGATCTTGTTTCTTTACATAACAATGCTTGGAAGTGGTGGGTCTTTGTGATGATGTGATTTCATTCCTCATGATCCCCCTCATCTTCATCATCATCTCTGACCTTGAATCATGATCAGTCTTAGGCTGGAATAGCAGCATCTCCATCTCATTTGTGAATTTCAAGTCCTGTCCCTTCTTGCCTATTGTAGCAATGCAAGCAAAATCTTGAACTGCAGCTGTCTCAGCAGCAGCAGGACATGGATCAGTTTTGTTGTTGTGTAATTGTTGAGAAACCGGATTTGTGGTGCGCCGGTGCCAAGAGAACCACTTGGCTCGTATGTACTCAGCTTTCCTCCATGGTGGCAAATCCAGCCCTCTCTTCTTCAATGAGCATTTGATAGCCTCAGACATGAGAGTCAAAATGCTCTGCAACTGTTCAGCTTCTCCTACAAAAACTGTGGGCAAAAGTTGCACAAGCAAGGTGTAGTGCTGTGTTGGGCATGCAATCTCAAACTGAGCTCTAAAATCTATGTCCACCAGTATCCTCCTCTTCTTCCTCCTTCTGCCACTTATGGACTTGCCAACTGCATCTGCACTTTCCATGGCTATGTCTATGTATTCATAATCACCTGCAGCCAACATCAAACAAAGACATGGAAAATGCATGTGAACATTTCTCACATGTGTATTGTTCTTGTCGAGCTGAAGATCTCAAGATACACACAAACTTCATGTGCCTAGATCTGGGTAAGATCAATGCTGCAAGATTAATTGAATGCAGAAAGATTGATTGATTGCAGAGAGATTGATCAATTGCAGAGAGATTTCCGCAATGAAAATGGCAAGATGGATGTTGCTCATGAGGCATCTGACAGTGAGCTATGGTGTCAAGCTTCCGACTGCTGCAGGCACATG
>Ga0209208_10009060_pt1 | contig 13130 bp, 10 predicted proteins | sample S1TSphfallax_3_FD_187694 | JGI IMG/M metagenome (GOLD analysis project Ga0209208, IMG submission 187694) | Host-associated microbial communities from peat moss isolated from Minnesota, USA - S1T2_Fd - Sphagnum fallax MG (SPAdes) (version 2) | ecosystem: Host-associated > Plants > Peat moss >...
AAAATTTTAATAATTCTTAACACTGACTTACCATTGAATTACCATTAGGTCTAAATGGTGCCTTAGCATTGATTTTTAACATTGGCTTAACACTAATGCCATGTCATTCCTCATCTAGGATTCAATGTTAGTTAACATTGTTGGTGAGGATTGGTGTCCAATTTTAATCTCCTTAACATTAGTATAACATTTAAGTTAACACTTGGTGTAGGCCCAACTTTACTCATTTATTAAGTAGGTAATGTTGGGGAGGGGGGGAAGGGTAGAGTGAAGGGGTTTACATGAATAGGTTACCAAGGTAATTCAATTGTGATTCATGATGGAGGTATTGTAATGTTCAAATAGTGTCAAGTTTCTTTTATGATGCATGGAATGTGAAAACCTTAAAATGTCAGGGATGAAAGGTAGAAGGTGACAAACTACGAGATAGTTGGGCATCATGAAGGGTTGTGGACGTCAAAAGTTCAATTTCTTTTGTTATTTTTTGCATTTGGTTGTTTTGTTGGCTTGCAGGTTAGTGTTTTTGATGTTTTGTTTTTCATAGGAATGATGCTACTGATTTGAGTTTGATGATGGAGCAGGTTCCTTGTTGTTGGTGTAATGGCTATTTGATGGAAATGCATATCACATTGCGCAAGGGTGGTTAGTGAGGAGTTTCAACACCATTGATGAGGGGTGGCTTGAGAACTTGGATAAATGAAGGTTCTCATGGGAGGAAAAGGACACATCTTTGGCACCAAGTTTTTCTTTTGTTGTGCTTGTGTGTTTTTTGTAGAGTGTATTGAGTATAGATAGCATAAATGGTTGGGGAAAAATGCCCCCACTGTTGGTCTTCAAATTTCTTTCTAGAGTCAACATTCCACTACGTCGTGACTTTAGAGGAAATAAAGGATTTAGCTATAGGAGTCATGGACTAAAACAAGGGAAGTGATGGCAATGTCTAGGATTTCATGAGTGGTCATTGTAACAAATTCATTTTGTTCATGGTTGTTAGGGCAATTATGGGAATTTGTCAATCTACCTATGTTTAAAAGAGAGTACCTTTACAAGAGCTTCAAGGACATGAACTATGTGGAAGGGTGTGGGTTTCATGGACTTCTGATGTTGCATTGTCCAATGTTTTATCTTTCTCTATCCACTTTTTATGGGAAGATTTTTTGAGATTAGGGTGTCTGTTGGGATTTTAAGTTTGGTGTTGAAAGATGAATTGCCACAAAGTATGACCAATTAGGTCTTGAGAGGAAATCAAGAGAGATCCAATCCCTTGAAGTCCAAAGTTTGTATGTTGTAAATGACATAAAATAATTAGGGTTAGGAATTATATATGTTTCATTTAATGTATTTTCATTCTAATGAATCTATGATCAGTAAATTGTAGATGCATTGATTTTGTTACGGTGTTTTCTAGTTAAGTCACCTTTCCTTTTTGGTATCAGAGCCTTATAATCTTCAAGGTTGTAGTGCATTTGTTGATAATGTGTTTACTAAGGGTGGAGATTTCCAAGGAATTTTTATGTCAAGGTCTAGTGAAAAAGAGTTAGTTGCACGTATACAGGAGGTGTATGAAAGTTAGATAATAGCTAGCTTTGACTTCCTTAGAACAGTTAGAACACCACCAATAGGCATTTTGATTTGCGTCAAGTAGGATTTGGTATTGTTATAATTGTTGGTATAAGCTTTGTTGGGGCTTAGATTGGTGACATTAATGTGGAACTGATGCACAATGGATTTTTTACTAGGGCATATGTTTGGATGAAGATGCAACATGGAACAAGGGGATGGGCATCAATTGCAGGGTTCCATAGGCAATACCACTTCACCTCTTATTTTGCATAGGGTGTCAACTTATAAGATAGAAAGATAGACTCAAATGCTGATGATAAAGGACATTTGGACTCCTTGTTTGCTTATATCACCTAATCATTTCAATAGATTTTTCATTCGAAAAGTGGAAGATCTATTTTGTAATGGGGATTGGATCATAAAGGTGGAGAATTCTAAATTGAAATCCTAATTGATTAGCTAGAAAGCTTATCAAAAGAACAACCTTGAAATACAATGGTAGATGGATTCCACACATGAGCAAACTTTTAATCTTTTCCCATCTAAATTTGTTGTCTTAATTCCTATATAGGAGGGAGATCAAACAAATTTTGTTGCATGATTGTTAGTGTCTACATTTTGTTTATGTCAAAAGAATAATAGGGCTGAAACCTAGTAAAATTAATAGAAACCATGCCTAATAAAAAGATGTACCATGAGCTGGTGGATACCACCGAAAATATCTATGTTTGATGAAATTAGATTTCCAAAAGAACTAATGATTGGGGCTGTGATTTTAATAATAACAGGGTTTGTAGCCATCAAAATTATTAATTTTGATCTAGTTGTGGTTGAGGTGGGAGATGTGGTAGTGAGCATGTGGCATTCAGGGTTCCATACTCATGTGATTGTATGGCTGAAGACGAGGACACAATTTGATGGATGGCAATGGAATTTCATTTAGACCAATGATACAAGGTTTTACTTCGTTAGTCCTTGGCCTTTTAAATAAGCTCAAGGATCAAAACTTAAAGAAGGAGGATTGAATTAGTTTTTAGCATTGGGGATATTTGGATTCCATCAGATGTCATCTTGGGTTGTTGTGTTTAGTTTACAAGCCAAAATTAGATGATAGAATTTGAATTTGGGACCACATTTTGAGGATCACACACCCAAATCAGGTTACACACATGTTATGTTGGATCTATTATAGGGATTTCTATGGCAGATTATGTTGGAGGTATGTAGGGAGAGTGATATGAACTATAACATCAAGATTGAAAATAACAAAAAAAGGGCAATAAATTTTGAAAAGGAAGAAGAAATTCCTTCAATAAAAGACTTGAAGCAGATAAACTTCTGAGTTATTAGGTTTGGTTATAATGACGAATCCATAGGGGATGGATGAGTTATTCTAGGGTTGTGATCACAAAAATGTTAATGATTGGGTTGAATTGTTGACCATGGTGACAAAAGTCAAAGACTTGAACACTAACAAGCCAAGGTGAAAGCACACTAAGGGTGAACCACTTTTGTTCAAAAAAGGTGATGTATAACAAGTATTATAGTACATAATAAGTTAAAATCTTGATGGCATCCTTTGGCTAACCTAAACACAAGCAAAAAAAATTCGAATTTGCACAACAACATTTTGGAATTCCAAATTCACTTTGAGTCAAAATTAATCTTGATCCAACAGTTAGATGAAGAAGATTGAATAAAATCAATGTACACATAATATATAACTTACAATTTTTCAACAACCATAGGGCTTCATGTTTGTGATTCATGAAACATTACCAAACAAAAGTAAATTGAAAAAAAATGCAATGTTCATCTATAAAATTTCATTCTCTTTGATATGGTAATGGTTTTTTCTTAAAAGGAAGATATCATTATGCATTCATAATTTTTTTAAATGCAAAAAACATATTTTTTGAGTGGAATTTCATCCAAAAGTTTTAAGTTTTAAAATTTTTCTAAATTTAATTGATGTATATCAATATCATACACCATAAAAAAATTCACCCAAGAATTCCATCAACAATCCTACTTTTAAAATACATATTCAAATTTTCAAACTTTGTGATGAGTATTATTTGGTCACAATTATACTCCATATAGTCAAATTTTTCAATGTTTGTTGGAATTTTCAAATTAATTGATTATATTAAGTCTAAATCTAATCAAATATACTTAAAACAAGTTTAAAAAATCTAAAATGTGATGTCCATATGTTACCAAAAATTTTAATTGTAAAAATATTATACTTGTGACTATAATTTTTGGCGGGTTTAGTGTGCTTTCACTTGTTGTTTAAAATTGCCAAGTTAAACTGAAGGGAGAGAGCCCAGTAATGGTTCAAAAAACTAAACCTTGTTCCAACTGACTAGATAGAATTATGCACATGGATAGTGCAAAAGTATGGCAACATAGATGCTAATGACATCCACATCAAGTTGGATACCATCAAACAAGAACCCAAAGAATGAATGTAGAAGTATTATGAAAGATTGGATAAGTTGTTTTAATGAGGACAAATATAGGATGTAGAACAACAAAGGAGATTTTTGGCCTGAAATCAAGAAACTATGTGCCATTAGGATTTATGCTAACATCAAAGAAGCAATTGTTACAATTGCTAAAATTGAGAAAGTAGGAAAACTTGGGGAGATTATGTATGAACTTATGAAGGAAGAGTAAGATAAAATGACATTTGGAGAATCTTCCACATATCGATAATTACATGTCTTGAATGAGACCCTCATCAATTTCTTTGGGAAGGGAAATGATGGCAAAGTGAAACCCAACACAACCTTTTCTACTCATGGTAATCGATGTCAACTATGTCATTCAAAAGAACACATGGCTTTAGTTTGCCTTAAACTCATTAATATTAAGCCAAAATGTACCAAGTGTGGAAGGGGGCACAAAATTAAAAATTGTAGTTTAACATGCTCATTTTGTTTTGGCTTGGGACACACGAAAGATCAATGTTGGAAAAAGTTTGTGAAGGGGCTTACTACCACCACCAATTTTTTGGAAGTTTTGGTCAATGATGAGGAAGCAACTCTAGTGAAAATAAATAAGATCTATGGATGCCAACATGTGTTTTCAAGAATTAGAATACCAAACAGAAGGTTACCTGTAGCTTTTGGTTAGGTAGAAGTTTTAGAGGAAGGGGAGAGAAGGACAGAAGGAGATGAATATGGGAAATGAAGCATCTATTAAATCTAAGATATTGTCCCATTTCACTAACTCTAATGGAAACCATATTCATTATTTTAGGGGAGTTGGAGTACTTGGAAGGTTTGGTCAAATTAACAAGAAGAAGGAAAGATGTAGAGAGTCACCAAGTGGCTACTGTTCATCAACCTCTTATAATTAGGAGAGTCAATGTCAATAAAACACATTGTAGCAAGGCATTGCACTTGGCAGTTGAAATCAATCAGGCACTAATTGAAGGCTTAGTGGACACATGAGCTTCCATGTTAATCATGGCATCTAATGTGGTAAGAAAATTCGGCATCATGCATCTAATGGTTGGTCATGACACTACATTTGGGATAATAACCTAAATGCTTGGGAGGATTGCAAAACTTCCTATGAAGGTTGGGGGAATTATCGGTCAAATGGTGTTTTTAGTGGTGGACACATACAACTACGATTTACTACTTGGATTGGATTTTCACATGAATATTGGAACAAACGTAGATGTAGAGAAAGGAGTTATACAAGTACGTAATGGACTAGGTATTCAGGTAAAAATATTACCTTTGAATGTGGTGAACATGTTGCAGGTGTTAGAGCAATCTCAAGAAGAAAAGGATAAAATGTAAAGGGAATTGCTCAATATGGAAATGGAGCAGATTCTATTAAATGCATGGGCATACTTAATTTGTTCATCAAACCCTGATGGTTCTAATGATGATTTTGTTTCTGATGATGAAGTGATGGAATAGGAAGAAATAGAAGATGATCCACAAAAGGTTTTACTGAATTTGGAAAACCAAATTGAAAAGCAGAAAGACCATGGGATGGATTTGCTAGTTGATAAGGAAACACCTATGCAAATGTTAAATTTAATTCTAAAATAACATCAAAATGTTAAGGAAGGATAGTTCATTAAAGATGATGACTATGCAGTTTGGATAAAATGTGCACTTGTCGATGATGAACATTGGACACAACAGAAGATGGGTAAGAATGATGAACCCAAAGTACATTTGTATCCTGTTCAAATGATAAATGACTTGGCAATAGAAGATGGTGGGTGGGCTCAAATTAAGGCCAAGATAAAGTTTGATGAGTCTTTAAATGAAGAACAAAGGAACCAATTATGGGAATTGCTTGAAGAATACCAAGGAATCTTTGCATGGCACAAAGGAAAGTTGGGATAATGTTTTGTGGGAGAACATTTTATTGACACACAAGGATTCATGCCTTCTAGAATGACTCCTAGACATTTGTCTTATTGGGAGGAAATAAAAGAAAATTGACAAATATAGGCTTTGGTGGATTTGGGAAATATGCATAAGAGTGCATATAAGTATGCATGTAAAGTTACCTTACCAGTAAAGAAAAATGGTAGTAGGAGATTTTGTGGGGACTATAGACCCTTGAATTTCTAGACTAAGCAAGATAATTTTCCCATGCCTCTAATTGAGGATGTTTAAAATTAGTTAGGGAGCTTTTAGTAGTTTTTAGCACTTGATTTGTAATCATGTTTTTGGCAGATACTAATGGCATCGAATGATGTGATGAAAATCGTGGTGATCACCAAATCTGGCTTATATGAGTGGAGTGTGATGCCTTTCGGGCTAAAAAATGCCACAAACATATTTTCACAGACCATGGTTGACATCTTTAAAGATTAGATTGACCAATTCTTAAAAGTATTTATTCATGATGTTAACATACATGATGGAACATGGTCTAACCACTTATAACACATCTGGCTTGTCTTTCAAAAGTCGGTAGGGGTCAACCTCAAACTCAACCTTGGTAAATGTTGTTTTGGTTCTAAAAGTATCATTTTCTCAAGACATGTGGTGGATTGCACTAATTCATAGCTAGATCTTAGAAAAATAATAACAATTATTGAATTTCCTATACCCAAGACAAATGTTAGGACCTTTTTAGGGTTAACATGATACTATAAAAGGTTCATTGTAGGTTATGCAAAAATTGTAGAACCCCTTTTTGCCTTGACTAAAAAGGAGTGAAACTTTACTTGGACATTAATATGTCATGCAACTTTTGATGCATTGAAAAAAAAACTTGTGGAAACACCTATTTTGGTGAGACTTAATTTTTGTAAACCATTCATCTTAAACATTGATTAGTCAGTGAAAGGTGCGAGGGCTATACTATCACAAAAACCTAGGAAACATGAATAAGTGATAGTCTATCCAAGCAAAGGTCTACCTCCTATTCAATGTCGCTTCCACCCAATGGAGGGAGAGTGTTACACTCTCATATGGGGCATAATGTTCTTCAAGCAATATCTTCCCTAAACCCCATTCCTATTATGAACAAATCACAAACCATTGGAATGGTTAGCAATTGTTTTAGATGCATACGGGTGAAGAGGATGGTGAATTGCGATGTTGTAAGATTTCCAATTTAAGATTATTCATTGTGATGGTAGTAGACATTTGAATGTTGATGCAATAAGCAAAAATCTAAGGTGAGTCCATTAGAGGAGGATGAGGATTTTGGATGTGATGAGATGGAGCATAAAGACAAACTTGGAATTACATCAACTTGGCTATAACCTAATGAGGTTGTAATTAATTTATTTACTTTACAACACATTGAAGAAGAAACAACCAATGATGAAGAACATCAAGTGGAGGACAAAGAGGAAAAACAAATTGTAGATTTTGTGTCAAAAGAAAAGTTACTTCTAATGACTCATGATGACTATCAAAGGATGATTATTGAATGCCAAAGACCGACAAAAAGGCAAAGTCCTTGAAAAAGAATGAATGAGCAAAAGTGATCAATTGAAGCAAATGGACATATGGGAAGATGGATATTTATTGGTGTTGCTCAATGGTGGACACTTGGAAATTGATGTCTATGATGTTGCTGAGATTGACAAAGTTAAAAAACAAGTGATGAAATACTATTGGTTTGAAGACACTTTATTTTTCTAAGATTTGGTAATTCTTAAACCTCTAGAAAGAAGGACTATAATTGAGAAAATACATGAGGAAACTGGGCATTTTGGTGAATCATGGACACTTGTTGAGGTCAAGAAAAGATTTTTTTGGCATTATATAATTAAATCTATCAAGACATTTGTTAAGACTTGTAATAAGTGTCAATTGGCCATACAATTCAACATGAGGTTTGGAGTTGAAAAAATGAAGAACATTACGATTTGTGATTTGTTTTATCAAATTGCTCTTGAAACTACTAGACCTTTATTTGAGACCATTGATGGCAACAAATATGTGATTGCTGCCATTGATCATTATTCTAAATGTTGTGAGGCACAATTAATTAAAGAGCATGATGTTTTTATTGCTACTAAGTTTTTAGAAGATGGCATACCAAAATATATCTTGATAAAGAATGGGAGTGAATGGATGAAGGAGTTTGTTGAAATGTGTTAGAATTATGGCATTATTCATTAGTTCACTACACTTGTTTGGCCTCAATGTGGCATGGTTGAGCGTTTAATCAAGACCATCAAATAAGGGCTGATAGTCATGGTTGCCTTTAATATACATCATTGGGATGTAATGTTACCCCAAATATTATTTAGTTACTATTGTGGCATACAAACCAACACCAAATACTTTCCTTTTATGGTATTAATTAGATGAACACCTAAGTTAACCGTTAACAATAATCTCAATGGGTTGTGTGATGTTTGATGAGAGTGCAAGACTAGAATTCATGATAGAATAATTGATTCATAAGATGCACTTGATTGTTAGTGTGCACAAATCTCTACTTGAGAATGTGAAGCAAGTTCAAAATAAACAAAGACTTTAAACAATTGATGGACTCAAAGAGAATAATAAGGTCAAAATGCACAGGCTTGGCATAAGGAGGTTTTTGATTAATAATCGGGAAGGACCCTACATGTTTGTAGACTACAAGGATGAAAATGGTTACCAAGTATGGGATCATGGTAGTAGGATTTGCATTGTTAAGGATCTTGATGAGCAACACTGGGAACGTGCAAGAAGGGACCTGTAATTATACCATTCTGTTGATTGATACTTGATTTATGAAAACATAATTTATTTGGAAGGAATGGTGACACATGTAACGTTAAAATAACGTCAAATTTCTTTTATGATGGATGGAGTGTGAAAACTGCCATGGATGAAAAGTAGAAGGTGACAAACTATGGGACAATTGGGCATCATGAAAGGTTGTCGACGTTGAAAGTTCAATTTCTTTTGTTCCTTTCTGCATTTGGTTGTTTTGTTAGCTTGCATGTTATGTGTTTTTGATGTAAATTGTTCTTCATACAAGTGGTGTTACTGATCTGAATTTGATGATGGAATGGGTTTGTTGTTGTTGGTGTATGGCTTTTTGATGGAAATGTGTATCACGTTGTGTGAGGATGGTTGGTGGGGAGTTTCAACACCATTGATGAGGGGTGGCCTGAGGACTTGGATAAGTAGAAGTTTTCATGGGAGGAAAGGGACACATCTTTGGAGCTAAGTTTTTCTTATATTGTGCTTGTGTGTTTTCTGTAAAGTGTATTGAATATAAATAACATAAATAGTTGGGGAAAAATGCTCCCAATGTTGGTCTTCAAATTTCTTTTTAAAGTCAACAATCCGCTTCGTCATGACTTCAGGAGGAAATAAAGAAATTAATTGTAGGAGTCATGGACTATAACAAAGGAAGTGATGGTAGCATCTAGGATTTCATGAGTGGTCATTGTGGCAAATTCATTTTGTTCGTGGTTGTTAGGGCAATTGTGGGAAGTTGTTAATCTACTTGTGTTTGAAAGAGAATACCTTTGTAGGAGATCCAGGGAAATGAACTATGTGGAAGGGTGTGGGTTTCATGGACTTCTGATGTTGCACTATCCAATATTTTGTTTTTCTTTGTCCACTTTCTATGGGAAGATTTTATGAGATTGGGGCATTTGTTGGGATTTGGTGTTGAAAAATCAATTGTCACAAAGTATGATTAGTTGGTTCTTGAGAGGAAATCAACAGAAATTTGATCCCTTGAAGTCTAGAATTTGTATGTTGTAGATGACATAAAATAATCAGAATTAGGAATTGGATATGTTTCATTTAATGTATTTTCATTCTGATGAGTTTGTGATCAGTACATTATAGATGCATTGATTTTGCTAAAGTGTTTTCAAGCCTTTTTACTTGGTTAATCATGCTTTCGAGTACAAGACTAAATGTAAAATATGATCACAGGATAAGAAGTCCCCTTTCCCTCCCCATTAAATTTTAACCAATTTCAATTTTGGTAATAATGTAGATGTGTGAGTGGGTAGGTAGGTAAGTAGGTAGTTTAAGCTAGGTAGAAACCACGTGTTATGTCTATAATCATATGTCCATCATGTGTAATCACATGTACAATTGTATGTTTAGTCATATATGTAATCATGTGTTTGACATGACCACATTTGTGACTAAATGGTAAAAACAATGAGTTTAATTGACTACATAATTATATAATTAAGTAGGTCAATACATAGGCATAGGTAGATAGGTTGGTAGGTCCTATCTACCTACCTAGGTATGTAGATAGGACTTACCTACCCACATTACCTACTTACCTACCTAGGTAGGCAAGTAAATAGGAGGGTAGAAAGGTAAGTGAACTAAAGAGTAAAGAGCCATGTAAATATTTTTCATTCTATTTTTATGTTTTGCCTTTAGGATTAAACTTTTTTGAGCTTTTAATGTGAACACACAAGAAATACACCTTGTTTATATAGTTTGTGAAATGGGATTCAAGGACAAAACATATGGATTAATTTTTTAGTTGCACATTAATTGCAAATTGGGTTGCAATTAGGAAAAACATGTCCCACATTCTTTGTGTTTGTTTTTAGTTTTGTAAATTTTACAATTAATTAAGTAATTATCTGAGTTGGTTATTTGAATTAATTATTTGAATTAAAATATTTAACTAGTTATTGAATTTAGATAATTCATTTAAAGATATTTAATCCAAAAAATTAACTATTTGAGTTTTAAAACTAACACAATATTTAAAATAATGTAATCTAATTCACTAAATTTGTTCGTTGGCTATCTCAAATAATAATTAATCAACTTTAGATAAATTATCATAAAATAATTAATTATTTGAACTAAATCATTTTATTAATTAATTTAATTTTGAAAATTAATCAGGGTTTTAAGTATTTAAATTAATTTTCTGATTTGAGTTTTTGAATTAAACTGATTAATTATAATTAATTATTAAATATTTAAATATTAATTTTTAAAGTTTTTCACTTATATATAGTTGAATGATAGTCACAAAATAATGACAAAATAATACTTTTGTAGTGACAACATAGCTTGGGGGTGGGGGACATTAGTAAACAAAAGTAGAAAATACATGTGTAAAAATATAGGGTGCAATATATTCGTTGTTGAGTAAAAATTATAAGTTAATTAGTTAAAAAAAGGGTACATTTTATTCAAATAATAAATTTAATTATAATATAGGCTATGTAATAATATGAAATAATGGATTATAATTAATATAAGGTGACTTTAACATGTATATATTTTTAAAATGGATAATAATAGGGTAGTAAAAAATAGGTTGGACAATAATTTAATACCCCTCCTAAAATGGTCATTTGATGCACGTAGATTTTGAACTTTACACTCTTATGGGCAACATAGTGGCATAATTAATTATATCAATGGGAATCATAGTTTACAACTAGTTGCAAGTGTAATATTTAATGGATGGTGGAAATACGTACACATGACATGATCGTATGTGTTGATAATTGTACACTAATCATAACATAATTGTTGCTTGGGTGTTACATTTATATTGTAATGTAGTTGCCACACACAACTAAAGTGCAACTTGTCAAAAAGTCAAACATGATTGACTATGTTTTTATGTACAATGTGTACATTATACTTATAGGTGTGCCATTTCAAACTAAGTTGTAATTATAATACAATTTTTTGATTTTTTGATTGGACATTTTATTTATTAATTTCATGTATTTTCATGCTCTAATTATAATGTAATTGTATATTAGTTGGTTTGGAGCTTTAATTATAAGACAATGTGATTCCAATGAATAGGATCTTTCATAGTGAATGTTTATTTGTAGGTTTGAGTAACATGTTTTGTGTTTTTTTTCTCTTTCATCTTCTTTTGTACTTTCTTTTTTCTTGTTTCATCCATTTTTGTTCTTTGTTCATTCAAAGTTGTTTTTCACTCCTTACTATTCTTATTCTAATTGTTTATTGTTTGTTGTATTTTCCTACCAATTACCATTCATTGATGATAATTTATGTTTTCATTCATTTATGTTTGTTTATTCTTGTTTGTTCATGTTTTCATACTATTTCTTGTTCATGTTATTTTATTTTTGCTTGTTGTCGTTCACCCCTTCTCACTCACTATCAGCTCTTGTTTATCATTTAAATATCTTCCAAACATGCTTTTGTTTGTTGCTCTTGCTTTGGCTTGGAAATGAATAGTCAATGAAAAGAATTGTAAAAAGGTAACCATTGAAGAAAAGACATAATGTGTATGGCAAGGTAATATCTTTTTTTTGGTGTAAAAGATCAATTCAAAAAGGACGATCTGTAGTACAAAAAATTTATATAAGATTTTAACATTTTGATTATGAAAAACCATTTGCCTTTGTAGCTTGTGAAAAGTGTCTCGTTCAAGAGTTAAGCCTTGTATCTATGTCATTAAGTTGTCTTCCCTTCAAAAACATAATTTTCTGAAGAGATTTTGCTTAACTTGGAAAAAACAAATCAAGAATCGACTTTGCTAAAATTGACAAATTATAACCTTTAACTTCAAGTTTTGATTTATGATTGTTTAAGGGAACAAGTGATGCATTTACTTTGTCATTAAGTTTTTGGGAGTTAATTGACAACCAAAACACGTGATATTAGTTTATTTGAGGCAACAAAAATTACTATTAGATAAACCTTGATCAAAAGTCCAACATAATGGTTTCATCACTATTAATTGAAAAAAAAACATTTGCTTATGTTAGAGATGAAAAGTCAAATCCAAATGTAATAACAATTGCCTTAAAATATGTTATGAGGTCATGTAAACTCTTAGGTTTGGATGAAAGCTTCTAGGGTAGTTATTTTGGCCACATTTTATCTAAAGCATGTCAATATGCTATAGCAAATGAAAAGGTTTGCCAAAAATTCAAGTATGTTCCAATTAAATATGCATAATCATATTTGCAAAAATGCATGATATAATTTTAAAAAATAGGAATGGTAGACAAAAATGGAACAACGTTTGTGCTCATTATGGTTTTGCCCAAAAACATGCATTATTTTAGTGAAGGCAAGATGGATATTAATTTTTTATTTGAAAAATCTTTTGCAATTTGATTTTTTTTAATTGCA
>Ga0209208_10009061_pt1 | contig 13130 bp, 5 predicted proteins | sample S1TSphfallax_3_FD_187694 | JGI IMG/M metagenome (GOLD analysis project Ga0209208, IMG submission 187694) | Host-associated microbial communities from peat moss isolated from Minnesota, USA - S1T2_Fd - Sphagnum fallax MG (SPAdes) (version 2) | ecosystem: Host-associated > Plants > Peat moss >...
TGCTTCAGAGGTGACACCAACTCCAAGAGAGAAGGTGCAGGTACAGGATGAGAAGCCTCCGCACATGACATCACTGCACGCCTTTTTAGTGATGATGGATTTCCAGAAATACTACTTCGCTTCCTTTTATTCTTCCATGAAACATGAACTCCGTCAGATACAACAACTGCTGTACATTCAGTAGAGCATCGAGTTTTGCCATTCATGGGTGCCTGCCTGGAATCCACACCTTGCCCATTCTCAGGACCCTGTCCGCCAGTTTTATTGCCTCGACACTGGCAAGTCAACTCTGCCCACTGAAAAATAACTTGCTGTGCAGTTTTGCTTCTGTGAAAGCTGCTGAGAACTTTCTGAGAAGCTGCCATGAGTGTTGCTACACAGCTACTGACCAAGTCGTGTAGAGCCTCAGCTGAAGAAACCGATCCCTCCTTTTTGATTGACATTTCTAGAAAGTTCTTCACCACTGTTTCAAGCTGTTCAAGACACTCTGGTTTGACACAAAGAGCTTGCTGCTTCTGCTTACTTCTCTGCAGTGGAGAGAGAATTGATGGACACTGCTGATCGACAGACAAGCAGATGATATCTCCTTTTTCTAAACTTGCTCCTGCACTCTTCACAACTTTGTGCAAAGGTGTAACTTCAAGCTCTGCTGCAATGTTCTCCCTGAGAAACTTTGTCTCCATATCAACAGATCCCTTCAAAGGCTGATGGCAGCCATTTCCATGGACAGTCACTGGAAGACCAAGTTGGGCAGTAGCTGGATGAACACTAGTTGTACAAACATCCCAATTCTTGGGTGTCAAGGGATGAGCTGACAAACCATCTGGTTCTGTTCTGCTTAAAGAGACTTCAGCATGTGTCAGTACACCATTGACAAGGTTTGCCTTCAAAACAGAGTCTGTCTCTGCTGCAGATATGTCTCCACCTGCCTCAGACCCATTTAAGACAGGAGCATCACCTGAAAAAATGGTGCATAAAGTTTGCGCTTTCTCAGAATTTGCATGCCCTAGATCACCTTCAGCAGTCCCGTCCAGTGACCCTGTGACAGAGGGATGTTTAAGACAATCACTGGAATTATCTGGAAATCTCCCATCCTTTTCCTGAACGTTTAGGACAGAGCCTCCTTGCTCCTGCTTATCTGTGCTTGGGTCACACTGTGAAATACTCCTTGATATTGGCAGGTTGTGCATGTTGGCTGCTACCTCCAGCCTAGGCAACCCAGTTCAACCAACATTAGCAGAAAATTCATGGATCTTTCATGCGACTCTACATATACCCACTGTTCACAACAACATAGCAGTTGACATTCTGCTTGTAGAAGATTGATCCATCAAGAACAGATGTATGCATCTAGACTGATGAGTCACAAAAAGTGAAAGCCAAGACCAGATTGAAAGCATGGGTCCTATCAGATGAACTAACTGGAATACTATCAACAGACAGTTTTTTGCACACATCTAATCTCCTAGAACTAAGCTTGTTGGCACAAGTCATTCCCACTGCCATGATGGGCTATGTCAGCTCAAGAATTGAAGTTTTGTAAAGCCTACTACACACCATTAAAATGTAGGATTGAAAAGGGTAAAAAGTAACAGTACTTTAGAAGGACTCACTTGCGAACTTCATAAACCCAGGAGGCCAGAAGGTCCACAAGCATAGATGCCTGGGTTGTAAGATGAAAATATTGCAATCCATCTTTGCCATTATCAATCTTCTCCTGTACCCGACTGTAGAGGAGTTCAATTAATCCTCGCAACTCAAACTCAACCTCTCGTCCAGTTTGATATAAACCCCTCTGTGCCTTAAGGCCCACAGCAACCAATCCACGGACTGTTTTGACTGCTGGGCACTTATCTTCTTGCCGATAACCCCGCCCACAACTGGGCCACAGTCCAAAGTCCAGCCCGTCAGAAATGTTTACAGATTTCCCATTCACGAAATCATGAATAGCAACAGCTGGTGCTGCACCCAAGACTGCTGTCACACTCCGGAGCTCACCTAGCTGTGGATCATTCAAGAGTCGGAATCCAAAAAAGGATATTGCATTCTGCAGGACCTTTCTTTCCCGTGATAGGGGTTCTGGAGAATTTGATGCCTCAAGGTGCTGAAAGATCCCCACCTGAGGGATCCCTGCATGCTGCTCCTCAGACTTTCTTTCTTCAGAGTGAGCCTTTTCTTGTTTGCCAATGTGACCCATGTTCTGTACTGGAGCACAAGCATTCATGGATTCGCTAATGTCTGCACAGACGAATATGGATCCCTCAGCTGAAGACAACAACATTGTTATAATTGGTGTGTTTTACTACCAGATATATCTGAGATGTACAACAGAAAGACTGTGAGAAGTCCCTAAACCCCTACACTCTTCGCATTGCCACACGATTGACCCATTGGCAATTGGATTTAGTACAGAATGAGAAAGTTTTCAAGTTCACACCTGGTGCAGAGCAATGTGTCTCCATGTGTTCATTTTTTCCAGAACTGTTTACAGTGCCATTCAGCACAGCAGGCTCCCCATTGGGGCTCATTGCAGAAACTTCATTTCTCAAACACCTTTCAAAATCTCCTTCCACTCCTCTACAAGCTTTTTGACCTTCTTGAACATCAGCAGTCAACTGTCCAGACAAGTTGCACTCCAAGTCCACCCAAGATTCTTCTTTCCTATTCCTTCCAAGATTGCTCAAGCCATTAGCCATCTCTGTGCTAAAACCACAGTCAAGGATCCGCAGCTGTTCACGTTCAAAGTCTCTTGTGATACCCCACCCAAGGTCTCGTCCAAACTGCTTTGCAATGTTGCGTGCTTCAGACTTCCCTACAATTTTACCAAGATTCCTTCCCCAATCCTGTCCCAAGTATCGCAGTTCCTTCGCAAGGTCTTTCAGTATGTCTGAATTCAGCTTCCTTGCAGCAGTCATATTCTCCTCTTTAAATCGCACTGCAGCTGTCAATGACTGAAGAGCACCTGCTGCTTTCAGCTTCAGTTTATCTTGAAAATTTGCTGCATAATACTCTCTCAATTGAAGAGCCTTTTGGGCATATCCAATGGCCATGACTCTTGCAGCATCCTGTGATGCCCGAACTATCACTGCTGTGATATCCTCCAGGGAGGGAAGTTGTATGCAAAAACATGGGGAGCACGAAGATGAATTTCCTGAAGCCATTGTGGTACAAGAAAAGAAGCTTATAACTTCTGAGGGCAATGCTTCAGCACCAGCCTCACAAGTTGCCTGCATAGCAACAAGTAATCAACTGTCAAAAGGGATAATAATTTGGCCTCATTTTAGCCTGTGAGAGAACCCACCACTTCAAAGTTGCTCTCAGTGTACTACTGTTCACAGTTCTGGCACATCCTTAATTGGTTTCAAATGAACACAGCAATTCCTTGATTATTTGAGCTGATATATCTACACATCTGACACTACCCCAGAACTACAACCATTTGACAATCACAAAATCTACCAGCCTAACTCAGAACTGCTTGAAGTTCATACCAAAAGCATGATGGATGTGTCTGGTGGCATGGATTGCAACTGCTGCTTCATCACATTCCAGGCATTTGACACGACCATCTGTGGTTCACCTTCCTGAGGCTCAACTTTTATCTGAGCTGTACCATTAGAGTAATGTCTCCCTTCTGCAGCATGCAGAACTGAGCTCTCCTGGGAAGCTGGGCAACAGGTAACTTTCTTTTCAACCTCAAGTGTATTTACAAACTTGTGCATAACCCATTGTTCAATCTGTGGCATGAAGAGTACACATGGTGTCGTGCGCCTTGCCTCTCCTGCAAGAGTTTCTAACAGATGGACATCAGCAAAGTTCCTAGTCTATCATTCCACACCCTCACTGGATTATGAAACAAGCATAGGCCTCCTGAACATATCTAGTTGAAAGGTCAGCAAACAAGAATAATACAACTCTTTGAAGGTCAGTCTTCAACATGACCACTTACTGAGATGCACACAAGTCCCTGTTGCACTGAACTACACAATCTCTTTGGCAGATATTTGCTTGTTAAAGCTGGAATAGCCCATTTTTGCAGGAGGTCAATCAGACTGACCTACAATGCGAATAAGACCCTGTTCCATGTCTCCACATCCTTCCATCAGCATGGCAGGAAGGCTCAAAGTTCGCATCTGAGTCAACCCTTCAAATCCAAGGAAAATGGCACCTGCAACCAATCTCTGCCCATGCTTTGCACCACCCAAGAGCAGGAGACGGAACCTTCCACCACTCCATTTTGGCTTATGAGTTGAATCCAGCAAACTTGATGTGTCGATGCACTGGTCTTCCTTTTGGCTGCAACCTGGAACAGAACCCCCCCTGGTGTCGTTGCTATCTAAATCCAAGTCCAATACATGACTTTCCTTGTCAAAACTGATTCTCCTTGGAAAGAGAACAGAGGCACCTGTTTGGGATGGATGGGAAGCTTGATGCATGGCTCCCACAATTCCTGCACTAACAAAAATGTCCTCGAGTGCTATACCTAGGCTGTTAGGGAAACGCTTGAAGGAGTTTTTGACAAGTGAAAGCCAGTTTCCTGGAAGACCTATCTGTTTCTCAGTAGGACTCATCGTTGTCCTGCCTCTTGCAGACTTCAACACACATTGGGTCAATGAAAAAGCTTTAAGAAGTGCAGGGGGAAGAGAAGTCCGGTCATCAACGCCAAGATTGACAATAACTTCCACTAGAGCTGGTAACAGTACAGGGACCAGGTGCCTAGGAAGGGGAGCCTCTGGAACTTGATTCAAAGAAGCTGAAGCAAGCCTTCCAGAGCAGGGAACAGGGGCCTGTGCTAATGCTGCTGCCCAATCACTTGCCCTCACCTACAAAAGTGCATACATATACAAGTTTTGAAAAAGCCTATTGATGAGATTTGAGAGAGGAACACCCCACTAATGCTTTGAGGGTAAGCAGACAAGCAGTTCCAGCAAAACCAAAACCAACCCATAAAAACTATTGGGGTCATAACCAAAGAAGTTACAGCAATGCTACTCCACTTTGACATCTTAGACAACTAAAAATAGTGGCCCAGGAAGACTTTAATAAATACCTTTATGGTAGGAAGATCAGGCAATTTGGTTCCTAGATTTCCTTTCTCTGCAGCATCCAGAATCTGCTTAAATGGTATAGCCCTCCGAAGTGCAGTCATGGCTGCCTGAACACAAAGGGCCTGCAAGTCTGCTCCTGCAAAGCCAGGAGTTGCTTTAGCCACCACAGCGAGCATCTCTGCTGACGGTTGGGGAGTCAACGTGCGAGTGTGAACACCAAGAATTGCAGCACGGTCAACAGTTGATGGAAGTGGAAAGTAGATTTCACGGTCAAATCTCCCAGGCCGACGAAGGGCTGGGTCAAGGGCATCTGGACGATTTGTTGCACCTATAACAACAACTGAGCCTCGAGAGCTTAGGCCATCCATGAGGGCTAATAGAGTCGAAACAACAGAACTCTGTGTTTGGTCACGGTCCCCACAGCGGCTAGGAGCAAGGCCATCAATTTCATCAAAGAAAATTATAGCTGGTTGGCACTGTTCTGCAACCTGGAATAAAAGCCGTAGCTGGCGTTCAGAATCACCAACATATTTGCCAAGAATATCAGCACCCTTTCGTGCAAAGTAAGAAATCTCCTGCCCTCCATGAGCACATGCCCCTGCCAAAGCACGGACAACTAAAGTTTTGCCAGTGCCTGGATGTCCATGTAAGAGCACCCCTCGGGAAGGTGAAATTCCTAGCCTGTTTGACAATCAAACATTCACTTCCTTAAGTTGCCTGATTAAGTAATATGCAAATCCCAAGGGAGCCACAACAGACAATCACTGTCCCATGCCATTTGAGTTCTAAACTCCTGTAGCTGTTCTCCAAAACCCTAAACCCTAACTCTGTGCTTATGCAAGAGCAGAAAGCAATGGTAACTTAAAGTGGTACTCCAGCAAAGTCAAGGACTTTTAGCCAGAGAAATGACAATCCCCATGGTCAAATGCCTCTTAGCTAGAAAGTGACAAGATGGGAATATCAGTGTCACACAAGTCCAATGGTTTACAGAACAGACATGAATTCTACCAGCATATTGGAGGTGTAAGTGATGAACCCCCAATGCAATAGTAACAAATGTAGAGCAGCACAAAGAAATATAAACAGATCACAAATGATAAACTGATGGACATGGTATATGCAAGGGAAACTGCAAAAAGCAATACCAGAGACCAGGATCATAGTAGCAAGCCAGCACCTCAGAATCCCAACATGGACAGACAACATAGCAGTCTCCAATCTGACTAAGAAGTTGATGTCAGAGACCTTTGGAAAACCTCTGGGTAAAGGAGGGGTAATGTGACCATTTCTTTCATACACTGTACCACATCTTGCAACCCAGCTACAGAATCCCAGCCTTCAGGAAAGAGACTGGTGGTGCCACCAGTAGTAGCTGAACATCCACCCAGTTTCACTGGCGCTATTTCTGCTAAATCTCGCTGCAGCAGTTTGCGCTCCCGTCTCACAAACTCTTCATCCTCCCCAGACTTCTCCAGGCACTTCTCTTCTGCTTCAACATCCTTCAAGAGTGCAGCAGTTGCAGCCGCCCGTCTCTGTGTCTTTGAGATCCTTGATGTCTCAGTATATATTGAACCAACCTCTCCCACTTTACCATAAACTGACCTGGGATGATCTTTCCATAACCATGACCTCTTTCTTCGCCGTGATCGGAACAGGTAAATGTGATCATAGCAGGCCACAAGGTACTTTCGATGATTGAATAAAGAACCCTCAGAGCGAGCACATGGCTGGATCAGACAGCAAAAGATCTTAGTGAACAAGAAAGATGGCACTTCTGGATCTGGAAGGTAAGGTCCCCATACTGGGGTCTTATTGTCAACACTAAGGAATGAGGAAATGAATGGCAGAAGACCTAATTCTGAAAAATGAAACTCTCACCAGGTGATAATTCTGGGGGCATCGATCAACACGACATCCAATTGTGGCCCCTGGTAGGTTGCAGAGACTACATCTAAGGGACCGCCCTCGTCGAACAGCTGCCTTCACATTCTTCAGACGGCCAACTCCTGAGAAGTAGACCTGCAAGAAATTGAGAGAACCAGCCCTAAATACCAGCATAGATCTTAGACTAAATGTCCACAAGTCTTCCAAGTCAGTAACAGCTCATCAAGTTATAGACACAAAGCTGGCAAACAGGTTGGTGAGCACAGGACATGGGAACCACACATCAGCCTGCCTACACAGAAGACACAGCCCACATTCTTAGCTAGCTTACTCCAACATGCTCTGTCCATCCAAACAGCATGAAAGGAGGTATGATTATGTGTAGAGCCATAAGGACAATCACCATCTACCATGAGGAAATGAGGAAATGAGGAATCCTTATAAGCGACATCACCAGGAAATAATGACTTATTAACAAGTCAGAAATGTCACATGGCATTCTTGGTGCACCACAGACACCCATGAACTGCAGCAAACAAATGAGGCAATGCACTACTCCATTAGGAGAAAGCTGTATTACTCTTGCTTACATAGGAACAGGTGTAGCTGACAGACCAAACAGTAGAGTATTGTCAAGGATAAAGCAAATTCCTTCTAGGGTTTCAATCAGACAGAGGGTCACAGATCCATATCTGTGACTGCAATCACCCTTACTTCTTCAAAAAGAAAGATGATTTGGGATAACTTGGCATTCGAATCAACCCTAATTAAGTTCATGCGGCAGCAGGCATGAAGACCATGCTGGAGAAAGAAAAGAAACTACCCACCTCAGGGCTCCAGATAGCACAGTTCTCATGAACCCATGCCCCAACCACACCAACATGTTCGCTGAGAGGGCCCAATAGCCTACCAAGCCACCCCTTTTGAGCACCGAATCCATCTGCTTTATTGAAATCCTGAGTTCCATTTCCAAGCAGTGACTGAGGAATACAACTCTCTTTACTCTCGGTCGCATCTGGTAGCACGTCTTGTGGAGATTCCCCATCCGAGCTTCCCCCACAAAGCCCACATCTATATCAACAAGGCCAAGAATTAGGTCAGAAAAAAGTATACATACATGTCGACCGCTTTTGGCTGAGTGTTTGTTTGCACCTTGAAAACTCAGATTCCCACAAACATAAAGACTGCTGGGAGCACATCAAGTCGAGGCAAAACATAAAGGGAGAGTACATACATGCACAACCCTAAACCCTAGATTCATTTGGAGACGAAGAAACGAGAGAGCATGAGAGCAGCAGAGGTATATATACAGAGCATGAACCAGCGGCACCTGCGACTGGAGCTTTTAGGCAGCAGCTCCCCCGGCATAACTACTACTGCTGCTGGCGCCGCTGCTGCGGGTGCTGCTTCTTCACACGAGCCTTTCACCAGCTCCCCTGCCATATCACCGCCCGCCACGCACCTCTCACAAGAACCCTTGTCTCAAAGCTCGAACTACCCAATCCGCGCTACAAGCTTCCATTGTCGTGAAACCCAAAATCCTGACTACATTCCCACTGAATCTCCTTGATCTGCTGCAACAAAGTTTGCAAAATTGTGTGTGCATTTTATTTAGGCGCTCGTGATCTCCTCCTCCTCCTCCTCCTCGCGATTTCGGATTTAGGGCTTTAGGGTTTCCAGGGTTTCCGGGTCGGAAGCGTCGGGAATACGACAGACCAAGGTAACGCCAAAGCGCGCACGTTCACACTGCTGTGGGTTTAACCCCGAAGGGCCCAAGTAATATAACCTACTATGCGTTCACACTATTGTGAGTTGAACCCCAAAGATTATCTATTCACACTACTGTAGCCTGAACCACAAAGGACCCAAGTATTGCAAAGCTACTATGGGTTCATACTAATTTTGGGCTACATGAAGGAAAAAATGATTGTTCTTACCTATCATGTGTTCGCCTTATTAAGTTGTTTTCACACTTCTTGTTAGGGATTCTAATGTTAAGTCCATTAACATCAAGCTAGCTATTTAGGACTTAAACCTTACTTACCATAAATTACAATGTTATGTTAGCTTTTTAGATTGCCATTCACACTTTTAATGTTGAAAGTGCTTAATAATGATTAGGAACTTAATGTTAAATTTTAACAATTTTTTCATCATCATTCACATTTATAATAATGACAAGTTTTTATTATGTTGAATGATAGGTAAATGGGTCGATGCATGATAGGTAAGTAAATACATGGATAATTACGTAATAGGTAGTTAGTGAATGAGTGATTGGGTGAGTAAGTAGGTATGGGTGGATAGGAGAATGATTCAAAAACATTCATTTTAAGGGTTGCTACCCAACATTGAATTTTTATTCCAAATTTTATATTTTTTGAAAATTGTATGATGAATTAACATTCACCTAACATTTTCTCATCATGATGTGGCACCTAGGCCAATGTTAACATCATGAAACACAACATAGGTGTTCATAAAAGGGTCTACAAGTGTTTTGAAAACATTAGCCAACAAAACACTAGTATACTCATAATTTGCAAATTTGGATTGAAACTACTTATAACCTTGGATTCATCTAGAGCCTATTTCTTTGGCCATGAGATTCTAATGATTATATTGTTCTAAATTTAGGGTTTCATTTTTGGATTGTTATTGGCGTGGTTTGGCACACATAATCAAAACATTATAAGATGGAAAGAATGATGAATTTTCTATTACATTGTTCATTTCTTTCATGCCATAAACCTCAAAGAAGTTCTTTCGTATTTAAAAAGTGCATTAGATCTATATGTAGGAATTATATAATAAGAGTTTTACACTAAGTTTTACTTAGCATGACATAATCATTAACATATATTAAATTTGTTTTTTATTTGAAAAATGTTGCCTTGATTGAACCAACACCTACATAGTTATTTTACCTTTTTATAATTTGTTCACACCAAGCACCTAGTAGTTATTTTTCACCTTTGTTGAAATTGTTATGTGAAATGTGTCCAAACATGCATCTTTTCTCCTTCCTTTTTTATTTCTTAATTATTTCTTTATGTTTAATGTTCTTTATTTGTATGTGTTCTAAGAAAAGTCTTTGTGTTCATTGGTATCATTATGTTTGCATTCTATTTTGCTTTTGTTTTATAACTTATTTAAAATCAACATTGTTGTGTTCTTTTACACACAAAGTTCAAAGCAAATTACAAAGTTTGTTTGCATATTTTGTTAATGTTTTTTTTATCCTTACGAAAAATTAAAACTTCTTGGAAGTTGGTGTTATTTAAGATCTTGTGCACACAAAATTTAAGACAATATGCAAGGTTTGTTTTACAACTTATTTGCTTTCACTATTACAAAAGTGGGGTGCAATTTACTAACCTAAATCATTATGGGGCCTTAAAAGTGAAATAACTTCATTGCATTTTACTGATTTCACCCTGGTGAAAGTTATTTCACTATAATATCACTATGTGGACATCATGTTTCATTATTACTTAACATAATTCACTATTACAATTTACTATAATAAAAATGTTTTTTTTTTGTTTTTTTAATATTATATCTATGTTACTTTATGATACACCCTATATTATTTTAAGTTACTTTAGTTACTCTAACTTTTATTTTATTTTATTATAGGCTATTATAAATTATTGTACCCTAAATGATTATATGTTATTTTACCTTAAGGTATCTTAACTAATTTATTTTAAGTTTTTAAGTTATTATAAATTAAATTATTCAACTAACTTTAGGTTATACTTTAATTATTTTATTTTAAATTAATATATGTTATTTCAAGTTATACTTTTAAGTTATTCAAGGTCATTTTATTACATGTTATTATAAATTATTTTATCCTAAATATAATAATTTAAAATAATCTAAAACAAAATATAATAACTTAAGGTAAAAAAAATAGCTTAGAATGCAAAATAATAACCTATGAAAAATAACTTTAAATACCCTACAATATAATAACTACCAATATCCTATGATATTATAACATAGAATATCAAACAATAATTTATAAAACAATAATCACCAATAGTTGTAATATAACATATAATAATCAACAATAAATTATAATACAATAACCATTAATAAAATAAGCCATCAATAATCACCAATAAAATAACCATCAATGGCTTATAATGGAATAATCATTAATAGTCATTAATAAAATAGTCACTAATAACCATTAATATAATACCCACTAATAACCATTAATATAACACCCACTAATAACCATTAATATAATACCCACTAATAACCATTAATATAATACCCACTAATAACCATTAATATAATACCCACTAATAACCATTAATATAATAACCACCAATAGCCACTAATATAATACCAGTTAATAATCACCAATATCCACCTATGGAATAACCACCAATAGCCATAAATAAACAGTAATATCCACCAATAAAATATCCACCAATAGCCATTAATAGAATAGGCACCAATAGCCATTAATAGAATAGGCACCAATAGCCATTAATAGAATAGGCACCAATAGCCATTAATAGAATAGGAACCAATAACCATTAATAAAATAGGCACCAATAGCCATTAATAGAATAGGCACCAATAGCCATTAATAAAATAGGCACCAATAGCCATTAATAAAATAGGCACCAATAGCCATTAATAGAATAGGCACCAATAGCCATTAATAAAATAGGCATTAATAGTCAGTAATAGAATAGCCATTAATAAAATAACCACTAATAGAATAACCACCAATAGCCACCAATAGAATAACCACCAATGACTATTAATAAAATAAGCACTAAAAAACATTAATAGCCACAAATAGAATAGGTACCAATAACCATTAATAACCACCAATATCATTAATAAAAGAACAACTAATAGCCATATATTATAGTTGCTTAAGATTGTCAAAAATAATCTAGGGTGAAATAATTTATAATAGACAAAAATAACTTTAGGTGAAATAGCCTATATTAACTTAAAATTACAAATAATAACATAAGGTGAAATAACCTTCAATAGCTAAAAGTAACTTATAATAACTACAAATAATTTAAACTAAAATAATTTACAATAGCAAAAAATAACATATAATAGCTAAAAAAACTTATAATAGTTGAAAATAATTTTAAATGAAATAAGTTAAAATAGCTAAAAATAATTTAAAATAACCAAAAGTAGCTTAAGGTGAAATAGCCAAAAATAACCAAAAGTAATTGAAAATAGCCATAAATAGTCGTAAATAATGTAGGGTGAAATAATTTAAATTAATGAAAAATAATAATATAATAATTGAAAATATCTTAACAAGTAGTATTATTATATCAATAAAAAAATATCCAATTATTAAACTATTTTTTTTTCAAAATAATGGTCATTAAAATGTTATTGAATAATGATATTCAACTTTTTTTTTGTTCAACTGATTTTAAATTTTCAAAAGAAAATAAATTTAATTATTTTTTAAATAAATTCGAATCATTTCATTTGAACAAAATCTCAATAAGATATGAATTTTCAAAGTATATGTTTTTTTAATGTTAAAAATGAAGTATTTGATAAATAAAATGTAATTTAACATATTATCACAACAAGTGGGGTGGCTTGATGGTAAGGGTGTTTACTTCCATTCCAAAGGTCAAGGAATCAAACTTCATGGGCGGTGTTGTGTGTGGTTAACAATGGTATGTTGATTGAATATTCTCTTATCGAATTCCTAAAATAGGTTCCTAGGTTGATTATGTGGCCTACCTACCTACCTAGGTTTATTTTTTAACCTAACGTAAGTAATGACATGTGTCAATAAATAATAGGCTTTAAAAAACATGAAATTAACAATAATATTATATATCAAATAATTAAAATTTAATTAATTTCCATACTTGTTAGTTAATTAATTAGTAAATGAATGGTTTGGTAAATTTGTATTTCATTTGAGAGTAACCTTGTTTCACTAAATATTAGTGAAACAAATCATTGTCCATAACAACTAGTCCATGTTCATTAAGGGGTTAAACAACTTCACTAGATAAAAATGTCCAAATTCACTCAAAATCTAATGAAACCCATAATGAACTAGGACGCATTTCCTCGTAGTGTTTGTTGATGTTATTGTTGGTTGTTTTTTTTTATGTATGTGTGTAGCATCCAACATTTTTTTTGAATTTGTGTAGGTTTTTTTGTGTGTAATCA
>Ga0209208_10009062_pt1 | contig 13129 bp, 4 predicted proteins | sample S1TSphfallax_3_FD_187694 | JGI IMG/M metagenome (GOLD analysis project Ga0209208, IMG submission 187694) | Host-associated microbial communities from peat moss isolated from Minnesota, USA - S1T2_Fd - Sphagnum fallax MG (SPAdes) (version 2) | ecosystem: Host-associated > Plants > Peat moss >...
ATGCCTATTATGTTATTTATGGAATTAGTTAATTAAACTTCAAAATCCTATTGACTTATGAAGATTTGTTCAAGTTTCAACAAATTGCGAGTTTAGTCCAACTTTGATTTGAATAGGTTCAAGTTGATGTTGTGGGAGTAAGATGTTTTCAATTGTTGATTCAATACCCCCACAGATGTTGGATGGTAAGTTTCATCTTGCATAGTTGGTGATGACATGCTATAAATGTCATGAGTTGGTGGCACAATTGATTAATTGGGCCATACATTTGCATTTGGATATGGATCACATATGTAATTAAACGTCAATCATGTGTTAGGAAAGCAATCCTTATATTATACTATCACCATGGCCATTTAGTTTGTTTAGATCTAGGCAATGGTGTTGATGTGGATGCACCTAAATGATTCCCATAGAAGAATACATCAAACTTGAATTGATAATACTACAAGAATTCTTTTGGACACAAGATATATAAAATTTTCATAATTAAGGGTTGAACTTACCATATATTCTAAAGCATTTCATTTAGCAAAGCGAAAGTATGAAAATCTTGACATCAAGAATGCAAGACCAACATAATCAACACATATACCTACAATTGTGATTTTAGTCACATAAATAAACATTGGGTTTGCATTCTTGTTTTCCCATGTTGCAAGTTAACTCTTCATTATTGAAACTACTTAATTTTTTATTGTTATTATTATTATTGGGATGACTTTTTTTTAATTGGCCCATTTCCAATAAAACACTTACATTGTGGATATACCTTGGAAATAGATAATTATGTAGACTTTCCTTTTGGTCTACTTCCATAGGTTACAAGGGAATAACTTTAAGCAAAGGATATGGGATAAAATGTGGTCTTCTTGGGAACAATTTGGGGAACACATGAGAACTTGATGAACACAATTTGGTAGTGTCATTGGGTATTTTGAATTCTCTCAATGCCGATATGAAGTTTTTCTTCTTAAAATTGTTCATCACCATTTTTGGCTTGGTCTAACATTCCTTAAAAGCTTGGGTACCTATTGATCTAGCCATTGGGTTCTAATTATTGGTCCAAAGCTTGTGTTTGTATTGAGAGTTATGAACTTCTTGGAAATGACTATTGTGATTGTTTTCTTGTTATTTAAGAAAATGGGTGTATCAAAAGATTTTGAATGGGTTTTATTGATAAATTTCCTATCATGACCAAATTACTTATCAAACACATCAATTCCTTGGCTTTCTTTAGGAAACATATATTTTGGAATTTTGCTTTCTTTTTGCCTTTGCATGTATAATCATCAATGATTCATGAAATATTTCAAACTCATGAAGCACCACTTCTCCTATAGATTGCATGTTGAGAAAGTTTTGTTGATTGATGGTTTGATCATAAATTGACTTATTGAAAACAATGTTTTTCCTCCAAGTTATGGAAACATATTTGAACTTAAGAGAATGGGTGCTAGGGTTCAAAATTGTTCAAGTTGAGAGAAAATTCACTTCTTTTGTTATCATATTATAATTGAAGAATTCATAACACTAAAACATCCTCAATTAGTTTCAAATTTGTTGTGAACTTCAAAAATTGTCATACAAGCAACATATTGAGTGGTGGCTACATTACTTTCACACAAGGACTCGTGTTCCAACTCATAACACTTCCAATGAGTTAGATGGTGGAATATGTTGAACAAACAAGGAAGTTTCATAAATCTCCCCAACATTAAAAACACCTAGTATAAGCAAAAGGATTGGAAAGTTTATGAATTGGCATTATTATGGGAGAATAAATTATTATGCCCCTTTTATTGTCTAGGGGTGGTCTTGAAAATAGAAAGACCATGGAACCTGTAGAATGGAATGAGGAGCAAAGGTTGAAGATGGAAGTCAATAATGCAATAGCTAAAACCGTGAGAAGCCAAGTAAGGATTGTGAATATAGATTGGCACACCCTCACTTCAAGGATGTGTAGCAAGGAACCCATTGAATGCAATTGGCAACAATTTCTTAGTAGTGGAGAACATCTCTACATGAGTTAGGCAATCAAGCAAAAGTAGAAGCATATGTTGGTTGCCAAATTCCCTCCATGTTTCATCATCTTCACCCACAACCTCTAGTTTATTAAAAAAACATGTTATTGATTGTGCTTGGATAATGCATGATCATACTACTAATGCAAAGAGGGAATTTTTAATTTTAGTTCTACTTAGAAGGATTTTTTATTGAATAATTTCTTGTTGGATTTGTTAATAATATTAAATTTTGATAGTAGAATGCTTTCAATGTTATATTTAAAAATCCTCCTAGTGTGGATTCTATCATTGGCCCAAGTGTGAATGTGACTATGTAGTTGCTCTAAATGTGAACAAGACCATGACAATAGAACCTATTTGTGAAAGAAATTGTTTAATTGTTTAATTAGTTTCCATTGCCAAAAAGTACTCAAAATTCAATACCTTCCCCACCTTAGGTCTATACTTTATTAAATAACCTTTCAAAGATCTTACTTGTCAAGTGTTGTCCAATGGTACCAATTACATAGTATATGATAAGGTACTTTCTAACATATGTGGAGTCCATACCAAGGCTAGAAATGGCCAAAGTTACATGATACAAATACATTGTAAGTAAGATTCATTGTATTGCAAACCATATGATAGGGCTAAACAAGTGTTGTCTTTGTTTTTAGACTTTAGTCAATAAGGGTTAACATATGGGAATCTCATGTTTAAAAGATGATTGTGTTTAGGTTATTAATTTCAACGAACATCTAACAATTTATGAAAAGAATATATAACTCAAGCTACATCACAATATTTTGATCATGATCAACATTTTCAAAATTGTCCTTTTTTGTATCAATGTCATCACATCATATTCCATGTCAAAAAAATCCATCAATATGGGCATTCTACCAATCATTTTGAGTTCACATTCATATATTTAGGGATTGTGATTGGGTATTTGAATTTTCTTTTTCAAAATTGTTCAAATATTAAATAACTTTTGCATTGTAACCCCAAACATTATAGAACCACCTTGGTGCATCCCTACTCATTGATGGCTTTTCATTGGTATTTATAATAGCACAATGGGGTCCACCATGGTTTGGGAGATCTCAACATGACAAACAAAACAAACAAACAACCTTCTTTAATACATAAAAAATTGAAAAATAATGTCACTTAGACAACCTAACATTTTGTGGGGTTTGGATTAATATTTTGTGAGTTCAACACATGTATGTACTTGTTGCAAACTTATGTGGTTAAGATAATTTAATTTAATTTAATAATATCTTCAACAAAATTATGATGAAGATACATTTTAATAAAAAAAAAGGTCATAATAGGTCCAATTTTTCTAAGGTGTACCAAAATTCTACCATAGAATCACCCTTTTTGTACTCCTTTATTTAGTCTTATTTTATTGTACCTAAGACATGAAGTGGATGATATTGATGGAATTTAGAATTGTGATGGTTTAAAATATTGTATTGTAAAATATTTGACACTTTTTGATTCATTACTATTGGCAAGGATCAAAATATAAGGAAAAATGGACTTTGTTAAGAAGTAAGTACAACGTAAAGGATTTTCACCTTAATACATTCAATCATCACACTAGGGAAAAAACCATACATTTGCAACTACGATTTTAGTTGGAAACAACATTTAGAATTGTAAAATAGCTTTTGGAATTACAAAATGTTTTTTGCAACTACCTACTAAAAAAGTTGACAATAACAGTTGTAAACAACATCCACATTTCAATTTGTGGGCAAATACAAATTTAGTTTAAAACAACATTATTTTAATCAACAAATGTTTTCAACTATAAAATGTTAACTAGACCTTTAGGATTCCACATTAGCAAATTAGTAAATGAACTTCATCCACTTTTGTGTCATGTTGTTAGGGAACATGGAGATGATTTTTTCAACTATGTTGTAATACTTAGAAATGATTGTAACCAATAATTTGGTGACATCACAAGAAGAAAAGTGGAAATTTTTGATTGGTCCTTGCAACTAGTTTTTAATTGCAAGCAACATTTACAAATAAAATCCTATTAGTTGCGTATGACACTAATAGTAAACCATAATGAAATTTGGATGAAAGAAAAAGTCAATGAAATACACCTTCATCCTTTGATTGGCCATATATGTATTGTCATTTGTAATTAAGATGCAACTATTTTGGTGGACAATGACAACAAATGATGTGTTGCCATGTGTTCCATCATTTTGTTATTTAAAATATTTAAAATATAATTTTGAAATAATCTAAGACATTCAAATTATATGTTTGGATGGTTTTAGATTGTGACACATAGCATAATGAAAATGTGCCACATGGCATATTAGTTAATTTGTCCAAAATCAATTTAGGTAAGTAAGTATGTAAGTACTTAATTCAAATTAAGTAGGCGGGTAGGAAGGATGTACCTACCTATTCATTTAGACTATATAACTATCTACTTATCTACCTACCTACTTTCCTATCTAGGCTAAATATCTATTTATGTAGGTAAATAGGTAAATAGTAGGTTGGTTAGGGAGGTAGGGTAGTTAAAGGTTAGGTACAAAACCTTTTTTTGGGTTAAGCCTTTTTACTTGGCTCATTCCATATGGCCCATGTTTTTTTATATGAAAATGTAAGACAAAAGACTTTCGTTATATACTTTTCAAAATGAGAATCAACCACAAAACTTATGGCATAAATTTTGGAGTTGGAATTTAGTTGCAAACTATGTAATGACTAGAAAGTTTAGTTGCAAACTATGTAATGACTAGAAAGTTTAGTTGCAAATTACATACAACTAGAAAGCATATTCCATATTTTTTATCCTAATTTTTATTTTGAATTACATAATTAAGTGGGTAAGTGACTAACTAATAAGTTACTTAATTAACTAACGAAAAAAATTAGCTTTTCATTAATTAAATCCCTAATTAAATAGTTAAGCAATCAATTAAAATATTACCAGTTTTTTAAAATATTAAATTAAAAATTTATTATAAAATAATTAATTAATATAAAATATTCATCATAAATATTAAAAATAATTATATAGATGTTACTTATTAAAATAATAATGATAGTGAATGAATAATAAGTTCAATCATAAATTATGGAACTATTGTACTTAATGTATAACAATTATTTTACAATAATTATACATTAATTATAGAAATTAATTTTTAATATGGTAAAGTGATTAATTATTACTGTAAAAATCTATGTAAATAGGTAATTATAAATAATAGATACAAAAATTACATTGATTTCTTTGATCATTTAAAGATGATTGTTTTTTGAAATAAAGTTTCTAATTACAAGTCAGAAGTTCTAAACCATGGATATCAAGTTAACTTATAAATTATAAACTTAGTATGTAATTACTCTAATTAATATATAATTTCTCTTATTAAAATAATAAAATTTTACTGCAACTCAAAAGATTAAATATTAGTGTAAACTTTTAGGTATAATATTTTCTAATTAATGTTTTGTATGTGTATAAGAAATAATCTTATTTCAATTACTCTTATTAAAATAAAATTATTGCTGGTATTTTAAATATATAATGAAAACTTTAGTTTATTGTAATATTACCCTTGATTTATATTTGTTATGTTAATTATGTTAATTCCATTGAAATTAGTATATATATTTTTTAAAAAGTTCATAAACTAAATATTATAACTTATAACTTATGAATAATTAAGTTAAAGTATAAATGATGCCAATTCTATTATTAATTTATTTATAAAATAATTAAAATGACTTTAAAGTAATTAAATTCAACTACTGAGAATAAATAAATAAAAATAAATTATATATATATAGTGAAAAAATTTATGTTATAATAATAATTTTATTTTGAATAAGTGATTTCAAATAATAAATACATTAACTTATTTTAATTAAATTATTTTAATTATGTTAATTACATCAAATAATGTAGTTACAATAAAATATCATAAATATTTTAAATATAAAATAAAATAAAATATCAATAATTTTGAACACTAATTTTGATTATAAATTATATAGTTACTACAATAAAGGCCTACATAGTATAATGATAGTATTTAGAAATAATTATATGCTATTTTTAGTAATTAAATTTATTTTAATTATTGGAATCTTTTCTATGACAAGGAAATAATAATAAAATGTTTTTAAAAATACAACCATTATACACAAGCTATGATATACACATGTACATTTTAATATTCACACATATATTGATTAGTCGAATACATTTAATACACCATTATAAACCCATACACCTTAAAATACACATAATTCAATTTGAATACACATAGGCTTGCAATTCATTTGACCACATTTTCAACTAATGGGACATATATGGGTCTTCTTGAATGAAAACAATGTTAAAAGTTATGTAAATGGAAGAATGAAGAAAACATTAGTCACAAGTTAGTTGCAATGTAATTGCAAGTATCACCAAATGCCAAAAATAGTTGCAAAAATAACCAACGATAGTCGCAAATGACAAATATTCACAAGTAGTTGTAAATTGATTGGTTGCAAAAACATAGTTTCCTTCTAATGCATGTGGTTGAATGAAATTTTAGTGTATAATCAATGATCTAATGGGGCTTTGACATTTGTCACATATACAATGTTGGTTTGCTATTAAATTTAATTAAATGGTGTGTGATGTGTATCTTGTGTGATTTACAAAATTATTTGAATAATTTAAATTTGAATATTACATGAATTAACTTATGCCATTTGGTGTCTAATGGGTGCGCATGGATGTGTCATGTGTGTCAAAGTTGTCAAATAGTTGCAAGATAGTTGGCATGTAGTTATAAGATAATTGACATTTAATTATAAAATAGTTGACATTTAGTTATAAGATAGGTGATTGCATGTATTTATAATGGTTGACATGTAGTCATCACAACTTTTTAACATGGTCGGACAAGATAATTTTGAGATATTCATAATGAGCTACTAGTTAAACTTAGTCATAACACATTTTACAATTGTGACAAAATTAATAAAAACACATTTTTAATGAACATCTTAAATACAAATGGCATTTGAGCCATGTAAGAATTTAGACACAAAATTGTGTGTAAATAAAATCAACAAGGTGTGGAAAAAAAACTCATTTGGTCAGCATCACATATACAAATAATATATAAATCAATATAAAATTCACACACAATTGTAACAAACCCCATTGCCAATTTGCTTGCATTAGATGCAACAAAGTTAGATGTGTCCACTCTTTTCCTCTTCATTTGTAATCACTTGCACATGCCAATGAACAATAAGAAACCTTAGAGAATAGTTTTGAAAGATTTTGGAAAAGTTTTTAAAAAGGAAGAAATTTGAGCAAGGAAGGAACTCAAATGAGAAAATGAAACATGAATTTGTTATTTCAAATTTTTGATTGTCATAAGGTGGGTGCAAATTGATCCAAGGTCACATTCTTTTAATTGAGATGTTGACTAATTTATAATTATGCAAGTTCACACAATTTTGGTTGGTTTTTAAAAATCAACAAATGTAATTCAAAATTGAATATCCCACCTACACATAGTTGCAAATGCTATATTTCATTCATCCAATATGGATGGCTATAGGTTAGGTAGGAAAGTACTTTATAGCTTAGCTAGTTAAGTAATAGGTTGTAAGTAAGGTTAGCTATGTAGATTGTATGTATGGTAGGTTGAAAGGCAAGTAATAGAAAAGTAGGTAGGTAATATGTATATAAATAACATGTATGTAGGGTGTAGATAATTGTACATTACCTAATTAGACTATTTACCCACACATTTACATATCATTACACGCCTATTATTTGTTTACCTAATGGCAAATAGGATAATAAAAACCACACTTGGGTGAATGTTTATTTGCAATATCCCCAAAATATTTTGGAAAATAAAATTTGATGACTTAAAAAAAATGTTATATTATATTATTTAGTAAAAAGATGTTTATAAAATCTTCCCAGAAATATGGTTTAAAGAAAAATTCCAAAAGTAGGAATCTCTATAGTGCTTAATGAGTGTTTTTGAATATTCTATTTTCATTGGAGGCATTCTAATCATATCACATGTTTTCATAATATAATAAGCCAATGTTGAATGGCTTGCAACATTACTACAATTGTTCACCCAAAAATGTGAAAGCCAAAACAATTGTTATACTTAGTTTGGCTACTATTACTTTGATTATGCCCTAATTACTTGGGCAATTTACATGCCTAGTTAGCATAATTAAATAGGTTGTATAAGCTAGCTAAGTAGGTTGCACATTACCTAGGTAGGTAAGTATTAAAATAGGTTGTAGGTCATGTAGTCCTAGATTTTAGGTTAGGAGGAAGCTAAATTGTAGGTTACATTAGGTAGGTAGGTTGTAATAGAATAATTTTTGGGTTGTTGTAATAGTATCCAATATGACGTGCTTTTAATCAAAATTGTTTTCATGTTCTTTCACAATATGTCTTATGGGTTGCAACCTAGTTAAAACAGACCAAATCAAATTCTTGACAAAATTGGAACAAAGTTGCAATAAAGTTATGAAAACCACACAACAAAGTTAATTTAAAGTTGGAAAGATACTTAACTTTTCATCCATTTAGTTTGACATTTTTTCATCCATCCATAAACTTAGACTATCAAAATAGTTAGATGGACGATTTTGTGCTACAACCATGTCATCACATATGGATGTCATGGATTATGGTAGCAACATGATGTGGAATGATGTCATTTCCTAGTTGATGTTTTGATTATAGGTCAATTGGAAAGTTTTTCAAAATAAAGAATATTTTGGAGGTGAACTTTAGTTGATGGTCAATGTTGTACATTTATTAAATATGTAGATGGTTTGATTTATTTGGTAACCATAGATCCACATGGAATTGATGTATATATATATAAATATGTAGTTGTAACATAATTGAAAATAACATGTAATTGAAATCTTATTAGTAGAAAAGGTTGTTTTCTCCTAGTGTTATGGCCTAAACATATGGGAAATAAATAGCATGTGGGTGTGTAAACAAGATGAAGTAAACAATTGGATTGTTATTTCAAAGCTAGATGCAATTGAATATAAAGTAATAAGAAAACCCATTACAAAATTATGGAATATTGAATCTTTTTGTTTTGAAAGATCAAAGAGAAGATAAACCTTCACTAATTGAAAAAAACTTCCTTGAAACATATTTTGTATGTTTTCAATAGTTTTTGTGTAGTTTAAAAAAATATATTATACTTGCGAACTTTATTTTTATGATGCACACTTTTGTTTCAAATAGGTGTTAAATGTGTTCTAACAAAGAGGAAATACAATTTTTTTTTTATGATGCCCTTAAATATATGATGATTTTCATATTTTAACTTAGCACATATCTATTCCAATAAGATTTCAAATGTAATAGTACCTTTGAACACATATTAACCAATTAGTTTCAAATGTATCATTTATTTATTTTTAAGGTTAATTTGTTTTTTCTTTTTGAAAATAAATTCTTATAAACTTAATAGAGAGCATGGATAGAATTCAACATACACTTACATCCAATTAGATTTTATTTTATTAGAAATATATGAATCATTTAAGTGGAGACCTTATAAAGATGTTATTTTGGGGGTGTATTTTATTTTGCTTTCACCCATTCAAAGATGAGGCATTATTGACGATAATGATTGTATATATACATCAAAGTACACACACACACATGATACCATTTTCAAGTGTTAAATAATGAATGAAATAATTATTGCTAAATTTTGAGGAAGTAAAGTTGCAATCCCCTTTCCAAAATACTACTACCAAATATTTTTAAAGCTTTTATACTCAAAATTACATAAATATCTGAAATAGCTGAAATTGAAGTGTCCAAACCCTATTTGTTTTAGCAATTAATGTTTTTAAGTGTGGTATGCTCAACATTAGACAAACAAAAAGGTCTTGAAAAAAGTCCTAATGCATTTCAAACATCATGGCCTAAGCGCATGGAGATGGAATTGCCCCCAAAAATGTGATTGTAGTGATCAATTGACCCACAAGAGGAAACACAAACGTTGATGATAAATGAACACAATTTTAAAAAAATAAAAAAATCATATTGTGAATTCTACCATTCCAAAATATAATACTTGGCACTGTTTTTTAATTAGTTTTTTTAGGTTTGCAAAACTTACAAAAATGTTTCATATTTTCCAATAACATCCCTAGTAGAGTTGAGAGGCCGGTCATAATACATTTTAAGGTAGGGTTTCTTGCCGTTGCAAAAGGGCCCATTGTTTATGGTGTCCAGAAAGTAGATGGAGCTCTCCTCTTTGCACATCTATCACACTAAAAATGAGAAAAAACTGATTTTCTTTGTTTTATTTTTTTTTACCACTCCTTTGGCTTTGCATTTCGAAGATGATTTGTACAGCTTGAGAAGGTGCTCCTATAACATTTTAAATCACTCAAAATGGAGAACAATTGAAAAAAATCTACCAAAGTGTTTGGTGATAAGCTAGTGTTCGATGATGAGCCAATTTACCCTACCTACTTAGAGTCTTACAACAAAAGTGTCCTTTGGCAACATCAACACTAAATCTTCTTATTAAACCAATTAATAATACAAAACATGAGTCACCTTAAAAAGATTATACAAAGGTGATTATGATCAAATGAACGACCAAGTATGATTTAAAGCCCTTAGAAAGATAATGTTCAAATTCCAAAAATTAAAAATGATGCATATAGATTTCTAAAGGAAAGCTTTAGATGTTTTAGTCAACAAGCAGCTCATTGCATAATGGCCTCACCCAAGTTCAAACAAAATCACAAGAATTGGTTGTGAACTGTGTAACAAGGGAAGCAATTTGAATGCAAGATGAATTTGACCTTGGTCCCATGTAGTGGATGGAAACTCCCAAGTATGAACATTCATGTCAAAAAGCCAACAAATTAAGAACAAGGTTTCATTCCAAAGTCACTCAGAACTTAGGTTACCGAGCTTAATTGAGGTTAATTTGATGACTAAATCATACACATTCCTTGCATTATGCAAGCAATACCAATAGTTTTTAAAAACAACTTGCTTCGTGCTTTTGGTGATGGGTTTAGGTGCTAGGTTAGTTGATTTCTCCTCTTAGGGTTCCCGAATGTGTGTTTTGATCTTTGGGGGTATTGTCTTTTGTTTGGACTTTTATTTTATTTTATTTCCTTCTCTTTGTGAACTATGTTTTTCCTTTATTTATTTATCTTAAGGGATGACTTGACCATTTTTTTGGTGTAGAGAATATTCAAAACCCCAAGTGGTCATAGCCCTTTCATTCTAGTATTGATTGTTTTGCAGCTTGCAAGCATGAGGAGGGGGCACTACTAAGGCATCATGGATAAAGTAATAATAAAGCTCATCCACTTGCAAACTACATCACTTATGGCCTAAAAAACTTTGCCTTTGTCTTGGTGCTTTTTCACTTGAAAGAGGAAGAAAAAAGGGACCTGACCTAACTCTTAGGCAATCAACTCTTATGCACAAAATATGAAGGAAATAGTCAATCTGAAGGCTTCATGATACAAGGTAGCACAAAGCCCTTTTTTCTGGGCAAAGAGATCAATCATCTTGCACACCACATGCACCATGTCATTCTCGTGTCATGTGAGTTCTTGGTTATTTTCCGTGTTCAGAAATTGCACGGTGGAGCTCAAGCATGGCCAAATTCCTTCAACCTATGTCCCCACAATTCATGGCCTTTGCCATTATCCTCGACATAGAAATTCTTGGCACCCAATGAGGTGGGCCAGCATGCACCCACAGGATCGGTTCTTTTTTCCCTTGGGAGGGGGGAGCAGGTGGATTTTCTACAATTTTTGGTGTTCCCATGATGTTCCATATGGTCCCCAACATGTTCTCACCAAGTTTCAAATGGTTACTTATTATGTTCACAAAGTTTCCAACAGGTTCCCAATGAGTTCTTGATAGCACCACACTTGATCACATTTCCTTTGCCCAAAGTTCTACTATAGTCTTGTAATCTATATTAAGTAACCCCAAAGGAATGACTATAATTATCCGATTTTGGGAGTGCCAAAAGGTTGATCTCATTTTTCTGTGATGGGCCAATCAAAGATGCCCATCATAATTTTTTATTTTTGAACTTTGGACTTTGGGGATCCCCACAAAATAATTAAGGTGATTTCACAGATTCGATTTCTTTGTTTGCCATCTCTTTTTAAACAAGTAGATCAAATTTGTGGGACATAGTAGTGTGATTTGTATTAATTAGTTCTTGGGTGCCACTCACAACTTCTTTTTTTGGGGGTTTCAAAGGAACCATAATTGTTTGGGCCCATCATCAAAAAAATTCGGAACACTGGGCACTCACCAATAGAAGCACCTCTTTGAACGCTTAGTTGCAAAATAGAAGCAAATGTGCTCCCATATGGCCCACGGTTTCAGTTTATATACATAAGAGTTGAATTTCAGGCAAACCATAGGGGACAAATCAGAGGTGTGATCGGGAATATAATGGGGAACAATGTGGGAACTTGGGGAACCTCATATGAATCACATGGGAACACATTAGGTACACATTGGCAAAAAAAAACAAAAAATTCGTTCCCAAAAACTGGACCCCTACTAAGTGCATGGTGAGCCTTCTGATTGGCTGCATGAAACTTTTATTTTCACAATTGTTTGTCACCATTTTTGGCCTGGGCTAATGGCAAGGGGCACAAAATGTGGGACATAGTGTGTGTAATGGTTAGCTCTTCCTTTCCCCCTTTGGGCAAAGCAAGTTCAAAATGAAAACACCGAAATGTTCCATGGAGTTCTAAAAGAAATGAATGAACTCCTATTGCCTCGGAAGAGTGCTGGTGAACAACATTCCTCAAAATGTGGGACCTTATGAACTTTGCATTGCTCTCCTGACTTCCCGACTCCTTTCCCTCTGTGATGAGCCAATACAATTGAGACCTAATTGGAATTCGTGGTACCTTTTGTTGATTCTACTAATTAGTTAAGGGGTGCAACCAAAGATTAAAATTTTTTTTTTTTCCATCTTTGAAGGAGCTACTTTGATTGGCCCATCACCAATCTTTTTGAACTCTGAGCACTCCCCCCCCCCCCAAAA
>Ga0209208_10009063_pt1 | contig 13128 bp, 3 predicted proteins | sample S1TSphfallax_3_FD_187694 | JGI IMG/M metagenome (GOLD analysis project Ga0209208, IMG submission 187694) | Host-associated microbial communities from peat moss isolated from Minnesota, USA - S1T2_Fd - Sphagnum fallax MG (SPAdes) (version 2) | ecosystem: Host-associated > Plants > Peat moss >...
GCATTAATTATTAGGTTTATTAATTAAGTAGGTAGGTAAGTAAGGTAAAATAGGTAGGGTAATCAATTAATTAAATAATATCTTCATATTAATTTTTTAATAAAATGATTTAAATAATAAATATTTTTGGTCATTGCCAAATTATATTATTGTCATGGTGGTTTAGTACAAAAACCAACGAAAAAGATTCAGTCAAAATAGTTGGGTCCAAATTGACTTGTCCAAAATGGCACCTTGGTCAAATTGGACATGGGGGCAAAAAAGCCATATGGGGGGTTTGTTTGATTGAAGTTTTCGGTCAAAAAAATCGTGATTTCTTGTAGTGATTTAAAGAAAACCTTGGGTTTTAGTTTTGACATTTTTTTATTTTTATTTTTTCTAGGTGTGAGTTTGAGTTTGGTTCTTTGATTTTGAAACCCTTTTAGTCCAATATTTATAGATTTTTTCAAATTCAAGAATCGTGAAATTGAATTTCAAAACCAACTCTGGCTCCATATATGTACACATTACACACTTTCCAATGTTAGAAATTGTATAGGTACAAAGTTTAAAAAAAAAAAAAAGTTGGGGTTTGTGTAGGTATGATGTTCAACAATTAATTTTAATATTTAATTCTAAAGTTTAGCCTAATTGCTAACTTTTCCAAAATATTCAAGTTGCATACCTAATTGAACCTAGATTTTAAAATGTTTTTCACACTTTCAATTTTGGTTTTGAATCTAGCCAAAGGCTACTTCCATTTACCTTCCACCTCCATCCAAATGATTGAAGTGAATTTCACCAATGTTGCCTATAGTTTGTTCTTAGCCCATTTTTGGTTTGAGATCATTTTATATCGAAATGTCGTTTAGTCTTTTGTCCCCAATAGTTTGGGTAGTTTGCTCTTTTGTTGAGGTTCTATAATGTTCATAGGTGTTTTCTTCCCATTTTGGTTTAACCATAATTTATCAATGCTTCATTTGTGGTCGGTATAAGTTTATTCACTGATAAGAAGTGGTTAGCCAAGTCCATTAATATTTTGTTTTTATAAAAATTTATAGGATTTTGAGGATGGGTGTTTATAACTTTATAGGTAAAAGGCCCTTTATTTTGCAAATTGATACCTAGTTACTTTCACACGTTTTCTAAAAGTTTTGGCATGAAAATTGAAGTCTTTGCATGCTTTATCCATGGTACAATTTGGTTCTTTTACTCGTTTCAACAAAAAGAGCACAAGCTTGAGTGAGGGTCACAAGAAATTGAACCCCTAGATTTAACATTGCAAATTAATACCCTCGTAACACTTTTTTACACTCAAATGATTGGGCCTTGGCCCATGGAACATCATGGCCCTTCACATGATGGATGAAATCATGGCAAAACCCACAATGGCCCAAGGATTTCTGAATGGGATGATAGAAAAGACCATGGAAAACCTCACATTAATATATCTATGTTAAATATTTCATAGAAAAAGCCTAGTCAGAAAAACCAATAAATAACATCGAAATCAATTGAATTTATCACTTTTGCCACATTCTTTTATTTAAAAAAATATTTTGGCAAAACAAGTTGATTATCAATGGCAAGTATGGTACATATTTTATTTACATAGTACTAAATTGAACCCCTTTCCAATTAAGAAGGGGATATCATCTTGTGAAAAAAGCCAACAAATTTTCCCTTGAGCTTCATTTTTTAATAATTTTTTTCATAAATAAAATAGATCATTGAATCTGAAATTTTGGCTGCCATGATTTGCCATGAATTCCATCAAGCCTTCTTCAAAAAGGTTGGCTAATGACAATGGCATTTTAGTCCTAGCAAACATTATCCACTTTTGCCATGTAAGATTGATTTCACGAAGGATTTTCATTCACAACCCATTTGCTTAGGTTGTGACCTAAAATTGCCTTCTATGTTAACAACTATGGACAATTCAACATTTCTTGATTGCAATGGGCCATGGCCCAAGTGCTCAAATGTGAACCCACCACATGGATTGCTTTCTAATAACTAAATTGCCAATGAAATTTCTGCAATTATTGTAGCATTACTATATTATTGAACATTAATTCAATACAAATTACACTCAAATTTAATATACAATATTGCATTTGGTAGTATGTAATATCGTAACAATGTATTAGGGAGCTAAAAATAGGGGCGCTAACAAGGTTAGGATTTATCTAGGGGTTATTTATGGTCTACCTATAAAGCTACTAATGGGTTTACATGTATGTTAAGGGTTACTTAAAGGCTACCTAAGGCATATTTAAGGATTATTTAGAAGCTATATATGATAAGGATTATCAAAAGCTTACATACAGGGTTTACATGAGGGTTACTTAGGGATCTACCTAAGTTAAGGGATACTTAAAGATTATTTAAGGGACTACACATGGGGAACACTTAATGTAAAGCTTGGGGACCATCTGAGTCTTCAACCATTTTTAGGGGGGGTTATTAGCTTTTGAATTTCTATTTTTTCCCAACCTATTATTGTCTAATTTTATAATGTGCACATATTTTAGCCACCCTATATTTATTTATAATTTTTTTCCAATCAATTTTGATACTTTATATTAATTTATATTTTTAGAATTTTTAAAAAAAAGTGTTTAAAAAGTGTATGTGGAATGCATGCATGTATGTATAACAAACCATGTCAGTGAAGTGTATGTATGCATGTATAACAAACCATATATGTGGGGTGTATGTTTTTATATTAGAGACAAAATACAATTTACAAATCTTTATTGGTTACAAACTCATCAAAAGAAGTTGCATCATGACAATTTAACTAATATATATCTTTTTCCTTCTCATAATTAATGGTGACAATAAATATAATAGAGTAAATGTCCACCCAATTAGTATAGTGACATCATATTTAAATTTGAGATTATCATGAAATTTATTAAACCAACTTAATAACACCATCATAATTGGGCCCCCATTTATGTTTTTGATTGTAGCATTAGATTTATTTATCAAATCAATGGGTTGTTTTGCAAAGTCCCCATCTATTTCCAACTCTCCTCTTGATTCTCTACACTTTCCTTAACCACCATGTTCCACTACTTGTGGCATTACATATGAGAGTGATCCTTGCTATCCTAAACCCACATTAACGATCTCCAACCAACTTGACATAGAAAGAAAATGTAAAAGTTTTTTTTTCTTAAAAAAAACCAAATTAAGATCACCTAGCAAGAAGATTTTACCACAACCTTAAAATTATACCCTAACATCTTGAATTGACCTTAAAACCTTAAATTGATGGCTACTTGCTAAAAAATTTAATGTCTAAATGTTTATTTTTTAGCCATTTAAATGTTATAAAATAGAAAATAATTTAATATATTGACCTTATTTAATCAACATTATTTAACAATTAATTAAACCTAGTAACATCTAATACCCTAAATTTTTAATATACATGCTTTATTTTTAAAAAAATTCTAATATCAAAGATTTATACACACTTTATATTAATTATAAATTGATTTTAAAAATATAAATCACTTTATATTGGAACTAATTAATGGGTGCAAATGTTTCAAGGTGTACCAAGATCTTGTCACAACACCTTTTCTTTTCTTTTTTATCTAGATAACATGAGCCGCACCCATTTGCTTTTTGACTACTTTTGTGATTGCTTTTTAGGAAATATTTAAAAAATATTCTTGAAATATTCTTGCAAAATCTTTGAAAAAATCTTTGAAATTTAAAAAAAAAATTCATATTATTTTATTCAGGTTTATGTTAAAAATTTGGCAAAAAATGTCATTTTCGAAAAAATTCAAATCCATTTATAAATCATTTTAATGTTTAAAAACAAATGTTACAACATTTAATGAATGTTTTTGTTAAGTTTTTATTCACTGGATTAATTTCAAATTAATTCACATGTTCCCATGATATATTAAAAATACAACTATATAAACAAATCTTACAATTTCAACATCAAATTAAATTATGACTTTAAAATATGAAAAAACCAAGCAATCATTACACTTGTTATGATACATATCATTGTGATTGCAGCCCCTTATATTTTGACTCACATATTTTCTAATTTATATGAATAGTGTCCCCTTAGGAAACTACATGTTTATAAAATTTTTAAAGTAGGTCTTGAGGTAAGTCTTAAATATTTATTAGGTAGTCCCTAAATAGCTCCTATGTAGCCCCTTATGCGCTATGAATTAGTTGATTCTACATAGCCCCCAAAATAATCCTTAGATATGCCCTAGCCTAATAAATCCCTAGCTATCCCCATAGATAAACTCTATGGAATCCCCTAAATAACCTTTAAGTATCCTACAACCTAAGTAAGTCCTTGGGTGTCTCCCTAGATAATCCATGGGTCATCCTTTAAGTAAATCTTATGTAACCTCTCATGTACGTTTTTGATAGCCTGTATCTTGGATAGTCTCCTAGGTAGGCCTATGTAGGCCCTCTTGCACTATGAGTGACTTGAGATAGCCTTTTAAATAAATTTTATGTATCCTTTAACTTGAGAAATCTCCAACTATATTTCCCTATGTAAGCTTTGTGTAATCCAATAATACTTAGGTATCCCATAACATAGGTAAGACCCTAGATAGACAGAAGCAAAACAAAAGAAATGAGAAAAAATTGAAATTTTTCTCTGTTATTTCTCTTTGGCACAATCTCATCCTGCATTTTAACTTTGTGAACTTAGGGTCACTTTAGATGAGGGTCTAAGGTCTGAGGCCCAATGAAGTAGAGCAATCCTATTGGCTAAGAGCCATAAGTTGGACCCACAACCTTTAGATCAGAGTCCAAGACTAAAAAATGGCAAATCAAGGAAAATTGTACATTGCACCATTTGGAAAGGAAAATCAATTGGTTTAAACCCATTTTTAAAATTCAAAAAAAATTATTAGGGGGAAAAAAAAAAGAAAAGACAAGACTCAACGGAGAGCTCACAATTTGGAGAACCAAGATGCAAGCTAGGATCGAAGGCAGGGTCCAACTCAAGGATTCGATTTGCTTCAAATGAGTTCAAATTGGTTCTTTAGGAATTTGAACCCTGGACCCCATCTAAAGTCGGCCTTAGTAGTTTCAATGAAACTCAGGGTTTTTACTCTTTGTTTTTACTATCTTTGCAAATAAGTTTACTACAAGTCCGATCATTGGAAAGGAAACACTTGTTACGGAGGTAGCTAGCCATTACTACTTACCCTATTAACAACCCAATAGCCCTTACCTCTTACCCTATTAACAACCCAATAGCCCTTACCTATGTATTAACCATTTGATATGGCACATTTCTTATTTACCTAGGAGTCACCTACTACCGTGCCTACCTACCAATATAGGGGATTTCCTATCCTTTCCAGGATAGGTTACAAAAGCTCAAACCAGATGTGACTACAGTTGGGGTTCATTCCACAACACAGTCATAATAGGCTTCCAATAGATGGAGTGCTGCTAGCTGTTGTTGAGACTCACTCTTTGCACATGGGAATTGAATTGGGATGAAAGAAATAGAAATTGTTGTTGAAATCCCTCTCAAGTTCTGGGGTCTTTTAGTCTTTACACCCAACTGCTCAAAACAAATAGAATTGCTTCCAACATTTCACCTCACAATAGGTTAACCCTTTTTTTTAAAAATAAAGTAAAAATCCAGAGCTAGACTCCAGTCTATTATAGTACACCAAAGAATGTGTATTGGACACTGTGAGACAAAATCAATTGCAAAACAAAACTGTTGGGCCTGCCTGTCTCTGGTGCATCTGTAAGTGATAGCCAATTAAGCTAGTAGTTAATACTGAGCTATATTATCATCATCTATTGATCATCAAACCCCCCAAAACCAACCCAAAATTTCTGAAGGAAACAAATTAATTAGGTTAAAAAACCTAATAACATTCTTATGGTGAACATGGCTAATTATGCTCTAGTACTACTTTCCTGCTTGGTATACATCTATCTTAATCTAGCTGCTGCACACCTGAGTATGTAAACTACAGATTCTCTCCAGTTGGAGGAGAAGAAATCAGTACACATTGTGCCAATTTGAAGTTGAAATACAAAATGGACTTATATGTTGTGGCTCCTAATAAGATCTCACCACATCCCATGTACTAGGCCTACAACAATCATTTAGGCAATTTAGATGCCACTAAAAAAGCTAGACAGAAATGGGATTGAATAGACAGACAGACATGGGGTTTTGTCTTTTGAAAAACAAAAGGCAGCTTCAACACTAAGATTGATGTGACACACAGGAGGATATCGCCGGCCCGGTGTCAGTGTAGAAACTGATGTGACTTGAAACATAACTGATCATGCAGATGATGAACTCTGCTTATATGTATATATCCATTTACGTGGTGATCACATCTCAGATGTGCAGAGATCTCAACAATGCCACACAGCAAGCATAATAGCTCAAATGGCTTTTGTTTCACAGAAACTGTGCACACATTGAGTGTTAGAACTTGGTACTTAATAGGTGGATGGATGGTGGAAGTCAGTTGTTGCTCAAGCAAAAAACAGTTTGGTGCCTGAGTCTGAAAATTTTCCTTGAACATCCAATTGAAGTGTTGCAGACTGGCAACTGGAAAAAGCTCCACAAAATAAGCCCCTGGAAACCATCACTTCCTGGCTGGCTGGCTGGCTGGCTTGTAAGCTGAGTTGACCATACACTGATATAGATGAGAGCCAAATGTACACAAACTTCGAAGAGAGGAGTCTAGTTCACTTCACTTCATTTCACAGAAGTGTGGCACCCGACCCGGATCCACATAATGTGTGCAAATCCAAGTGTGACCAACTGGGATTGCTCCAAAAACTACTCAATGTATCAGCAGCAGCAGGAGGAGCTGTAACAGCTTCATAACATTGTGGCATACCTGGCGCCACATGATGTTGAGATGCAGAGTATAAGTAGTGCTGCAAGGAGGCAGTGGCAGCAGCTGGAGCTACTGTTGCTCCTGGGGCTGCGGCTCCAGGACGTTCATGTTGTTCTACACATTGAGCTTCTTCAGATTCTTCTTCTTCGTCTTCTTCTTCTTCACCCAATCTATGAGTGCAGCTCGGAAGTGATAAGGAGCTTGGAGCGTGAAAAAATTTCATGGCTTTCACATGATGATCCTGCTTGAAGCTGTGCAAATCCAAGGATGCAGCTTGCTGCAATGTTGTATTTTCCTCATGTACCGGTGGCCATGACTGCAGGGTGGTGGTGGTGGTGTCCTCCTCCTGCTCCTGCTCCTGCTCCTCCTGCTTTGGTATTTGCAGAACTACTCTCCAACTCTCGGCTGCTCTAGAATTAGTATTGTCATTATGAGATGGCATCAATGTTGTTGTTGTTGTATTCCCCTGCTCATCATGTGCTGCTGCAACAAGTCTTCTCTCAGATGGCAGCTGAATATTGTAGTTGCAAACACCAGCTTCAGCTCTAGAAGTGCAGCGGCTGGAGCTGTTATCAACAAAATTTACACTCGACTGAAAGTCATCTAGTCCCACAGTGCTGCTGCAGAAAGCTGCAGCATCATGTTGGCCGGAGGCATTTATGTGCCTGCAGGAAGAATTCACAGCAGCTGCATCCTGATGCTGCTGCTGCACTGAGTGGAACAAGCCACCAAGTCTATTCATGATGCTACAGCTTTCCTGCAATGGCTGCTGTTGCTGCTGGGCGTCATGCAGGAGGCGATGATCATCTATGCAGCTTGACAGGCCTGCTGCAGCAGCTGGCACCTGCATCAGCTCTAGATCCTTACTCTGATCATGCAGAATTGTGGCAAAGCTGCTCATGGGTGTGTGCTGTTGTTGTTGCAGCCATTGAACTGCCGCTGCTGCTGCTGCAGCATGGGTGTTGTTGTCGTAATTGAATGTGTCTAAGATCCGATGATGAGCTATGAATCCATGACCTGCTGGTGGTGGTGAGTCGTAGATGATTGCTGCATGATCAGAATTAGCAGCTAGAGCCGCTGCTGTGTGTTGTTGATGTTGATGTTGATGAAGATGATGATATGTTGTCGTCGAGGACTTGCAGGAGCTTCGCTTGATCTTGCGACAACCTCCACCCACAGGAACGTTGCGCAAAGTGCCGCCTGCAGTCCAGTAACGACGACAATTCTTGCAGAAATGGCGAGGCTGTGTGAGACTGTAGTTGTTGTAGTAGCAAAACTTGGTGTTGAGGGATTGACAACGAGGGCAAGCCATCACTTCCTCTGGTGGTTTCAACTGTTGTCGCGGCCGCTGCTGCTCCTTCTGCTGCTGCTGCTGCTGCAGGAGAGATGTAGCAGCTGTAGTGGTAGTAGTAGTACTAGAACTACGTTGCGCAAACAGCTCCACATTCATGCAGGCCTTCGACTTCTTGATCACTTGCTGCTGCTGCTGTTGCTGTTGCTGTTGTTGTTGTCCTCCATAGCCGGAACCACTAAGTAGCATCACCAACTCTTGCCTTATGTTGATGTCAATGTCCATTACAGCTGAAGATCTCCTGCCGCAGTTCCAATCTAACATTTCACCATCTCTATGGCCAAGCCCATGCTGCAACACCGGCCTCTCCAGCATCAGCTGATGAGCTCCACTTCTTTCTTCTTTTTCTTCTTCTTCCTCTTCTGCTCCACTAGTGATCAGGCCTTGATGATGCACACAACAATCTTCATGATCGACTTGAGTACCTCAGGAATTAGTCCCCGCGACGTGCTCTTCTCTGCTGCAATATTGATCTGTGCACCCAATCATACCAGGCTTAATGCTTTCAGAACATGAAGAGGCGACCTCAAGCTTTGTAGATCATTCGAATTGTCCCTCATCCGGCAGGCTCACCCCTCTTTAGTTTCGAAGGAAAATATCACTGCAGTGCGCTAGCTTCTGACAGTGCTCTCTGCTGGCTATCGTATCTCTGTCTCTCTCTGTGATCTCTTCCACCTTTCAACAGTTTCTGTCTGTGAAAGTGAAAGTTGTGACGACTTGTCGACCGGAAGTCTCATGATCTAGGACGAGATCAATGACTCGCACTATGGATCATGATCTCGAAATCTACTTGCGAGAACAAGCTCGGGATGAAAACCCCGATGAAAAGAGGGGTGACTCCGAGGTACATGCATGCTGAGATCACAACTACTGCATGATCCTCCTCTCAAGACTAGATCAGCGGGAGCTTCACGGAGATTGAAGGAATTTACAAGTGGTCATCAGTGCCCACCCATTACTTGTTTGTGAGAGCGAATTTTTTTTGGGTGCATGCGAGATTCATCAACTCCTGGAACAATTTGCGCAGTTGGAAATTGCTTCCACCAGAAGGAACAAGTGATCTGACTGTAGACTGTGCAGCTAGAAGAGACTGTAAGACGGATATGAAATTCTCAAGCTGTTCCAGCGCCATAGCTCTGTAACGCGGATCGGCCCCCGCGACCCCAAACAATTGGAGGAAGATCAAGTTTGCTTACCTCTGGCTGGAGCGGGTACATGAGCTGCGGCGCTAGCTAGCTAGCTAGTGGATCGACTTGATGAAGCTCAGAAGCTCTGCGGCATGTCCGAATCCAACGCACTCGGTTTTCCAGATGCTACTAGTACTGCAGCTGCCATCAGGCAGTTTTGGAGCTCGCGCTGGCCGTGCGCGAGTTTACAACTTTCTCTGCGAACTCGTGTCAACACATGATCAAGTTCATAGATGATGATGATGATGATGATGATCGATGACTACGACTCCGGACAAAAACCCTTTCGATTTGTAACGTCTTGCAACTGCGATCTCATCTGCAAGAACGTCTCATAGCATTACTCCTGCAGATAGCTTTCGGAATCCAGCGCCGACGCAGCTAGCTAGTAGAAAACTACAATTACTGCCGTGCAGCAGCACATGAGCCAAGAATGGTATCCATGCAGTTGTAGAGAGTCTCTGAAATGGCTACTAGTCAGCTAGCAAGCGAAATGATCATCACAACAACATAACTACAAAATTTCTCCAACTTCCAACTCGTGCACTAGACATGAGCACTCAGTCGGCCGGCTTTAGAACAATCTGAGAGAAGTGGACAGCTTCTCCAAATGGCTGCAAAAAAGCTCTTGAGTTTCATAATTCAGCAGTTCATGATCATCATCACTCATGAACATTATTAGTGTATTTTGTTGTTGCTGCTGCTGCTACTGCTGCAACCACCTCCTCCTGCTGCTATGAATTACTGCAGCTAGCCGCTGGCGCCGGAGCTAGCTAGCTAGCTAGATCTATTCTGGGAGCTGGGTGCTGCTGAGTTTTGATTTCTACAAAAACGTCACGCATTTCTCTTCTGGCTTTTGCAATTTCTTATATAATTTGCGCAGCGCTATAAATAAGAGCTCCACATGTGAAGAAGATGGCGAGGTGGAAGATAATTAGCAGCAGCAGCAGCAGCAACAGGCAGCCAGCCAGCCGGCAGCGACGACGACTACATGAGCAGCGGCCGCTTCCTTCGTCACAAGCTTCGCGCGACAACAACCGTCCGCCGCAATCCCTCCAAGCGCGGGGCAGCAGCAGCACGGTAGGGGGGAAACCGGTGGGGGACAACTGGTGGGGAACAACAGGTGGAGGAAAACTTGGTGGAACGTTTCCTATTTGAACTACTGTTGCTGGTTTGAACTTGTCACACTGGGGGAACAGAGAGCCATTTTACTTGTGCACTGAATGTCACTTGTCTTAAATTTTTATATTACTGTAATTAATTTTATTTTTTTTCCTTTTGAATCGTGGCTTTTTTAATATATTAATTAATTAATGAAAATTTGACAATCCACATTGGTCATAGCCAAATTTGGCTATAGGTCAGACAGGAAAGTTTTAATGTGTTAGGAAAAACCTGCTAAACCCTATTTTGGCAACAAGCTGCTGGGAACTGATGGATTGTTTAAATATTGTGTAATTTGAGAACTTTTTTTGTCCCTGGAAGTATGATGACTTTGTGTAAATTTTTCAAGAAAAAAAAAATTGTTCGGGGCCCTTCACATACATGCCCATTTTTTTTGGTTGCCAAGTGGCAAAACTTTGTCATAATAAAAACCATTCCCCAAGGATAAATGAAAACAGCAATAGATGAAAAAACAGATTTTTCCAATTTTTTAATTTATTTTTAAATTCTCAAACTATCAACATACAAAAAATACAAAATGTTGGAACTTGTCAATTACCACATTCAAATGTCAAATTTGAAACTGCAATATCAGAATGCTCGATATCAAATAATTAAATGTTTGTTTTTAAAAAAATGCACTTTGGCAAATTAAATGTTATTTTTCAATATTTTCAGCCTGCATTACAAACTCATTTATATTTTCAGCATGAATGAAACAAAGAATCATTTTTCATCCATTTTCATGCACACCAATCATTTGTTACATTTCTTGACTCTTGTTTTGCATGTGCCTAAGTTACACAAAGAATTCTTGTTTGGCAATAATGTCCAATATATGCCTTTGAGACGGAATTACTCCCATGATTCTATCAGGTAGTAACAAATCTACTGAGCATCTCCAAGTGACTTGGCTGCCGTTAACAAATTCTAAAATATTGATGTTTCGTGCATTAAATTTTTTTAAATTCTCAATTATTATTATTATTTATAATAATTTAATTAATGCCAAATGTGTCAAAGTACTACAATATTAATATATAAAAAAAATTGTTATTAGCACATTCAAGTGTCAAGACATCCAGGTCCTACTATTTCCATGTTTTTTGTTGGAGTGCATGCTGGGGAAACAATCCATCCATCCATCCCAAGTGCAAGAAGGCCTTTGTGTGTTTGCATGGTTATGGGACAGGTCGAACAAGAAGATGCAGAGTGGTGAAGATTAAAGGGGGGAATGGGGGGAGGAGCTTCCGTGCAGAGGACGGTCAGTGCATGCATGACTAAGTTTTCTAGATGCTAGGGAGAGGAAACGGCAAAAGAGTACCTTGAAAGAATGGGGGGCCCAAGCCACAGTCCATTCCAGTGCGTCAACCAAATTGCTAGCATGCATTATTCTCGAATGTCCAATCTCAATGCAGACATCCAAGCCATCCAGCTAAAATGGATCTTCGTGAATAGACTATTACACAAGATCCTGTAATCTGCTGCCATGGTCTGACAACTATTACAAAACAAAACAACAAAAAAGTTAACTATCTGTCAACTTAGTTGATTCTGGTTTTTTTAAATTGCATTTGTACAAGATACATTAAAGCATGTATCCCCTTCTGGTTCTTAATGTAGTTTTTAAGGGAGTGAAAGAATGATCCATGACAATAATAATTAATTTGTCATAGAGTTACGGATGTGTAACCCTTTTTGGTGTCCTATTCAAGTACATCTCAAGCTTTCTTTCATTTCTTTCCTGAGTGTAAAAAAGTCACACTACTGAATGTGAATCAAGAGTGTGCCATGGGGAACACCAGTTATGCTGTGGAACTGGCTTCTATGTACAACCCCCCTTACCCCACTTCACATAACTGCATCTTCACCTTACCAGACTTGACATGTTCGACCTGGGCAGTAGTGGACCAGCCCTCTCTTTCTTCCTTCCTTTCATGGTACATAAAGGCCTGTTGATTGAATTGAATTGAATGAACCAAGGATATGGGAACAACACAAGAGCTTTAGAAAGAAAAGGGATGGATTTCAAAAGTTGTTGAAAAAGTGTTTAATATAGTAGTACTTCTTAAGGAGGAAAGGAACTTCTTAAAAGTAGGCCTCTATTCAAAAGAATTTAGGGTTTTGAGAGGGGGTTTTTTTTTTTTTGGGTAGTGTGAGGAGCAGTGGACGTCAGAGGAGATTACAACAAAAAGGTATTCTTGTACATAAAGTGATTTCATTAAATTTTTGAATGAATTCACTAGTAGTCTTAATAATTATTCGAGACTAGTTTAAAAAAATAATGAGTTCAGTGAGACTAGTTTAAAAATAGTGAGTTCACTGAGGAGTCAAGAGAGAGAGATTAGTAAACTGCACCCACATTTTGTAGTAATGGGACCGAGGCCTGGTGACCTGAGGGGGGCTTATTTTTTTCTCAGGAAGTGTAAGTGATGGAAATGAAGTGTACTTGAGATTAATTTCAAAGAGACATAGATAAAGATTGAGGTTGTTTTTTTTGTCTTGTTCCCGACAAAACATTGAGCAGAGAGACTGGAGAAGAGTATATATATATATA
>Ga0209208_10009064_pt1 | contig 13127 bp, 10 predicted proteins | sample S1TSphfallax_3_FD_187694 | JGI IMG/M metagenome (GOLD analysis project Ga0209208, IMG submission 187694) | Host-associated microbial communities from peat moss isolated from Minnesota, USA - S1T2_Fd - Sphagnum fallax MG (SPAdes) (version 2) | ecosystem: Host-associated > Plants > Peat moss >...
ATACTTGAGATAGCGTACATGGGATCATCACCTTTAACACAAAAATCATCCACAAAATTAGTTTGGAATTAGGGTTTAGTATTACAACTTGAGATAGCGTACATGGGATCATCACCTTTAACACAAACAATCATCCACAAAATTAGTTTGGAATTAGGGTTTAGTATTACAACTTGAGATAGTGTACATGGGATCATCACCTTTAACACAAAAAAATCCACAAAATTAGTTTGGAATTAGGGTTTAGTATTACAACTTTGAGTACACATGTGTGATGATTGTTACAAAGATTACAAAATTTTTATTCACAGAATCTTGGACCACACAAATTCACTAACCTACATCCATGAAATATGATATCCAAGTTCAAAAATTAAAGAGGTAGACATGAAACCCATCTAAAAGTGTTTGGTTTGTTAGAGTGTTTCAAAAATATTGTCCAATCAATATTCTTTCTATGGGTATGAAAATGTAATGAAAATGTGAATATAACTAGCAACCACATGAAAAATTAAGAAACAAAAATGAAATTCTTGTAAGTTGAAGCAAGGATTTCAAAGGCACACCAATTGAATTTTATGGAATTTAACTAAAAGTGGTATTGTGGAAAAGATATATTGTGTATTGAGGGAAAAATATTTATCCAATTGGAGAACATTTGTGCTTGGAAGAGTTTCATCCCAATGCAATCGACCACTATTATTTAATAAGATAAATAACATGCATATTTTGAATACTTTTTGACACACATATGAGATTTTTGTGAAATAAATGACCTTAATTCATCAGATTTAGAAATATATACATTAATCATGAAATTTCTATAATCCAATCTAGCGACCTAACTAAAAATGTAAAAGGATTCTCAAGATTGTTTTACTTTCAAATTGGGTGTATAGCCAAATTTGACTAATTATACTTGTTGACAATTACAAATTTGGCTACATCACAAAATTGAGAAAAGAAAACACACACACAACAAAGGCCTTTTTGGTTGCAGCAATTTCTTTTGGATTTCAAATATATATATATATATATATATATATATATATATATATATATATATATTTGAATAAAAAAAAACCCAAAATTTGGACAAAATTTCTAAAATTTCCAAAACCAAAAATTTAATTAATAAAAGTAAATAAAGAAATATGTATACATGTGTATATGTATAACACTGCTTTGGATATCCACCGAAAAACAGAATTTTTCAAGATTCAGCTGCCAGTTCACTGGCTAGGGTTTAGGCGTCTTGATCCAAGTGTCGCGTGTTCGAACCCGGACCCCAACCACGGAGAGAGAGAGAGAGAGAGCGCGCCTGACGTCGACGCGTCGCGTTCGTGACGGTGGTGGTGGGTGCGGCAGACAGCGCGTCCGTTGCCGCTGCGTCTGTCTGTGCTCGCTCTTTCTGGTTTATCCACGACGGGAAGAAGAGCACGCGCGATCTCGCCTCACGTATCATTACCGTTGCTAGTGTTGTCAGCTTTGCCTGCTTGCTCTTGTGGGAGTCTCTTCCATTTGGTTGCTCGATCCTGGAACCCATTTCTTCTTCTTTGGGTTTCTACTTCTGAGAGTTTTTTGGATCTGTCCACATGTAGTGTTGTTGTTGTTGTTGTTGTTAGACTGCACTTGGTTATAAGGAAACGGCCCGCGAGTCAGCCAGAGCTTCGGATCTGCCTGCTGTGGAATTTTGATGGTGTTTTTTTATATTCTCCTGAGTGAGTAATTTGCTGCTTTTGGGTGGTGGGGTTTTTGGAGACTTGAAGCTTTTGGTGTTGTAGTGGTGATCAAGGATTTTGGGTGGGGAGAGAGAGATGGGGGGAATTAGGGTGGTAGGATGGAGGTGGTTTGTTGTGGTTTTGTTGCTTGGGGTTTTTGCTTTGGAGGTGGGAGTGGTTGTCAGGGCAGACAAGGGGATCCAAGTGGAAGAAGCGGCTGCTTCCGGTTTAGGGTTTGAGGATGAAGGAGGAGAGAGTGTAGTCTCTTTGAAGACGCAGATCAGGGCTCTGGAGACGGGGTTGAAGGAGAAGGAGTCGATCTTGGAGGAGCGGGACAAGAGGATCAGCGATTTGCAGTCGGACGCTCGAAAGCAACAGCAACGTACCCATAAGGAGGATGGAGGAGCAGGAGACGTGGAAGCCAAGCTTGAAGCCGCGCTCTCGAAGATCAAGGAATTGGAAGACCAGGTGGGGAGACTGACAGATGGGTCTCAAAAGCTTGAGAAAGAGGTGAAGGGGTTGATCAACAGGGCGGAATCGGCAGAGAAGAAGGCGGCAACGGTTTTGTCTGAGAAGGAGAGAGCAGTCAAAGCTGTAGTGGAGCAGGAATCGCGTCTACGGAGAGCTGAGAAAGGCCTGGAGATTGCAGAAGCGGCGATGATGAAAGCTCAGGCTGAAGGAGAAGCTAAAGCGAAAGAACTAGCAGCCACCCACAAGGCTTGGTTGCCTCCTTGGGCTGCTACACATACCGGTTCTCTGCAACGATCAGTCTCTTCGCAGTGGTCCACGCATGGGGATCCCGTGGTGGAATCCCTGAAGCGGTCGGTGTCTGCACGGGCGTCAGTGGCTCATTCCTTTCTGAGTCCACACCTCCACACTTTCAACAGCAAAGTGACCCCTGCGATCAGGGAGAAATGGCAACAGATCGCTCTGGCAGTGGCCCCTCATTTGGAGACCATTCGAAAGGCAGGAGCTTCTACAAGGAACTATCTTGCACTCCATGTGGACAAGGTACAGAGCACGGTTCAACCATATGTGCAGATAGTGAAGGAGAGGAGTGCACCTTATGTGGACCAAGCTGCGACGTTTTTTGCTCCTCACTTCGAGAAGGTAAACACAATCGTGGGTCCTCATTACAAGCGGCTTCTCAGCACAGCAAACAGCTACCATGAGCAGCTCCAGGAAACTGTGAAAGAGATAATGAGCAAGAATGAAGCTCTTGGATCTCTTGCAACCAAGGAGACTGTGTGGTTTTTAGCTGCTGCGCTTTTGGGTCTCCCCATTGTTGCAGCTTTCACAGTCATCAGGTCCTTGTTGTCTGAAAAGAAACGGACCCACCATAAGCGCAATCGCAGCAGCCATGGTGGAGGTAATTCTGGTGGAAGTACTCACAAGAAGGTCCGGCGATCAAAGCAGGCAGACAAGCTTGGAGATAAACAATTGACAGACAAGCTTGGGGATACTAAGCAATCAGAAAAGCAGGGAGCAAAATGAGAAAGAGCATTGTCCGATTTTCCAAAGCAGCAATTTCATCAGCAGCAAAAGCACATTCTCTTTTGGGAGAAGAAGCAGCTCATCAGATTCTTGTTGGTGCTGTTGCTGTTTTGTTGTTGTAGATGCTCCCAGAATTCCATCAATTTAGGTTTTGGGATTCTATCAAGCAGTACTGGAAGTCTCTCTCTCTAGGGTTTTGACTCTGTCCATCTGCAGTTCTTGCTGAAAAAAGTTATTGCTTGCTGCTTGGGTACTTCAATTGAGCTGCTAAGAGTAGAAAGAGGATTATGATGATGGCAATAATACTCTGTGGAAGCATGCATGACCCTTCTTTTCAGTCTCTTAAGTGGCAAGTTTTTTCCAGTAGCAACAAGATTGTCAATAGCACACTATGATTTCAGATTTGCAGGAAACCTTTGCTTGTTGCTGTTGTAGACTCTTTCTGACCTTTGCTGGAGATGAATCAGGTCACATGGCTTCTACTGAGTCATGAACTGTGCCAACCGTTGTACTCATGAATGATACAGAATGAATTGTACTCACAAATATACAGAACTTGTAAAATTCATAAATGCAAAGCGTGTTTTGGAAGTTCCATACCAATTGATCAGTGTTTTTTCAAGCAAAACAAACAATTCCAGGTTGCTCGGGTTTGATGGGCTAGCAAAGAGAGAAGTGTCTCTGCTGCTGCTGAAGAATGCTGTAAGAATTATGCAAGATGCTGCAATAACATGGGGGTTGCATGGATCTAATTGATCCCTGCACCACTTTGTGTTACTTATTTTTAGTGGAATTCTTTTGCATTGTCTGCAATTCATTTGCACAGATGGAAAGAAAGCCCATTTTCTGAGAGCATCTAATTTCTGACAACACATGATTTCTGAGGACTGCTGTTTACAGTGTGCCATTCCACAAGCAGGAGGATACAGCTAGCAGCAATATTGCAAACCACTTTCAGTATGATATACTGTATGATGGTTTGTTAGAGGGACAATGGCAAGCAAGCAAGCACCTGTATGTTTTGACTTTGTCAACAAATCATGTTGCAAAATGTTGCACCCAGTAGCAGCAGCATGCACTGAGTTGTAAGTTTGTAGCTGAATCATCAGTGGTGAAGCCAAGCACACCTGCTTTTTAGGAGATTGTGAAATTGTGAGGGGGGAAAGATTCTTCAACATACTGTTATAACACATGAGTGCAACCGCAATCCTTGCAACAAATACTGCTGAGAAGAACACATGACGAAAAATCCGTCCCAGAGATGATGGCTTTGAAGGACAATGCTACTGCCCCCAAAACCCCAGCCCCTCCAAGTCCTCTAAACCCTAACCCTAATTCTCTGCATGCAGATGCGTTGTGTGTGCTTGTCGCTATCACGACGACTCTCGACAGACACACTTTTGCACTTAGTCCTCCTCCATCAAGCTTTGCATCGACACGCTTTGCATTTGGTCCTGAAGGTGAAACTTTCTCACTTGTGAAAAGCAAGCTCCCTGAAGGTCGGGCAATGGCAGGTGCGAGCAGGCAAATGGGAAGATGCTTCGTCTCTTCGGCGAAATCTGCTTTTCGTTTCTGCGGAAAGAGCAGCGGTGATGCTGCCGCATCTGGAGCTGGGCGTGGCGGCTTGGGAATGCCGTCGATGGCGACTGGGAGATCGGCTCCTTCTTGCTCTGCAAAGTCCTTTATGGAGACTCGGCGTCCAAGCTCTTCCTTTATGTTCAGGTAATCCTAACTATCTTCATCTTTTTGAAACTATGTCGTCTAGTGTGGGAAGGAAGCTTTCCCTTGAAATGAGGAGAAGCTCTCCACCAAGGGATGATAAAGTCTTCTCACACTAGAATGCTTTTTCACTTCCTCAATATTCTCAAGGGATTGATTTACTTTGTAGGAGATACCTAGATGTGTATTTTTCTCTGCTCTGTGGGTTTAGGGTTCTTCTGATTTCTTTCTGTTTTGATATGCCATTTGGTGATGTCAGATTACCAGGAGAGATGGCATGTGCACAATCATTGCTGCCCTTTCACAATGCCACAGCCTCAGCATGTATGGTTTCTCAGCTCGGCACTTCAGCCTGCATCCTGATCCAGGGTACGCACATGGATATATCCTGACAAGCTTTTTGCATACACTGCTGCAGACCAGTGGATTCTTCCACTTGTGTGTCTAAAATCAGGTCAATCACAAATAGTTACAAAGGCCATGATGATCTGTTCCTGTCTTTGAATCATGTCTGTAATGTCGTAATACAAGTAAAAGATTTCTGTACTTTGTCTCTTCATGTGCTCCTCCAGTCTCTTCAAAGCCTTGAACCAGGTTTTCTGTACTTTTGCTTTGCGACCTTGTGTATACTTCTTCTTGAATAGGTAGTTTGCACTAAAGTCACCACTTTTGCTATGTTCCTAGATCATATTGGTCTGTGCCATGGCTACAGACAGCTTGGTTACATCCAGAGCTTTGAACTTCATGGTGGAAAATGGGTTTAGGGTTTACATAAGAACATCTCTTCTTATGTACGTGGAGAGAGAGATAAGAAGTAGCACTCATCAAAGTGACAGGTGCAGAGTTGACAGCCTTGTGGTGCACTTGCTTGAGAAGCTTTTTTCTCTTGAGAAGCCTTAACCTGCTTCAAAACTTTGGTGTACTACAAGGAAGTGTAGGGGAAGGCATCTTCCCAAGGCCCTCACTATGTTTGAGGGCAGACGAACAAGTTGGTAGCCTGAGTTCTGCAGCCTGACAACATAGTGAGGGCCAAGGGAAGAATCTTTTAAAGTTCCAAACTAAGATTTAGAAATGGAAGGAACCAGGTCAATTGATGGATGACCCTTCCACAAATGGAGGGGACGAGGAACTGGCACATGCCCATTATGGGTCAGAAGCTATGTTGGATAATGAAGGCAGAAATTTAGTATGCGAAGGTTGTAAGACTGAAGGCTGAGTTTCTCCTCTTTGGCTTAACCAGAAGTGAGCCACACTTTGAAGAGAAAAACTCTGTGGCATGGTGATATGGACCTGGTTGGTACCAGACAGAGTGTGATTCTGCAACGCCAAGTTCTGTGAAACCCATTTCTGTGAAAATATACTAAGGTCTAGTTCAGCATCTTGAGAGTAAAGGGTTAGATCTTATTATGAGATGGGCTTGTGTGATTGGCTGCATTCAGAAGATGGGACGTAATTACCACATTGGCATGCATTCTTAATGAGCACATGGGTATGACTATCATTTTTCTATGTTTGATTATTGTGTGCCAAATTTCTGGTTCTCAGGTGATTGATATTCCTGAGTGAAGTATTGTAGAGAAGTAAAACTGGAGGTCTGTGTGTTGCTGGTCAGGAATGTGGATTATTGACGATGCTTGACTACTGAGGTGTATCGACTTTCTGTGAGAGGCAGCTGCCAACAATCCAGGAAGCTGCAATGCAATGTCAGAGATTGTTGTTCCACACAATTCTTGCACAGGTGCTATTCAGAATAATTTTTATGTCAGCCATTTTGTTGGCTTGAAGTCCATGGCATCAGCCTCCGAAGCTTAAGAGTGCTGGGATGTCTCAGGTCTTGCAGCTATCTCCTCTTTTCAGTGGTACCATGAGCACCTTAGGTCCAGGTGTGATAATTCTGTCCCTTCTCATTCCAAGCAATATCACATTTTTTCTTCATCAGTTCATGGATCCTCCAGATTTACTTTTCCTTTCACTGTTTTGCTCATCATTTTCACATTTTCCTATCTCCACATGTCCTGTTCCTTTCTTCTGTTTCGGAACCTTGGGTGCTAGATGACTGGCCAGAGGTCCTCTCATTTTGAAAAACTTCAAAAACCCAAACCTGGAGGTTCTTTGATTTCCAAAATTAAGAAACCAGAACCAAGGGTTAGCAACAAAATTAAAGAACTGCACAGGATATTGTTAGGACTTTACTTTGAATGAGAAGCCACATGGAGCCCTAAAAACTTGGCAAAGCCCACAATCCTGTTGTACTTCTACTTGGAGCCCTTAGTTAGAAATTTGGCTCAATCTACTGATCCACAAATGAGATTACAAAATCAATCGTCAAATTTAAAGTTTACACACTTCAAACTCTTTCGAAAAAAATTAGTCAAAATTAAGTAGAGGATGTAATGGCAATGACTGTGCTCATGTGGGACTGGATAGGTGCTAATTGAAGGTAAGTCTAAAGTTTTCATTAGTCAAAAGAGGAATTGAACATGAAATTCATGCTAGCACCCTATTACAACACTCTCAATGGCCAAGTTAGGGACTCAAGCAAATCTCAGACCAAAAATATAGTTCCATAGGTCACAATAAATTTTGCAATTTTTTGGAATGTGAATGTGAGAAGTTTTGAAAAAGTTGAATGATTTTAGATTGAAGCCAAGTTGATACTTTTGCAGGAATTCTTGAGTCAGGTCATAAATGATTTTCCAAAGTTAGGCACTCATTGCCTACCTGCAACTTGAACATGCAAGCAGTTATGTTCACCAATCAGAGGCTTAATTTGGGCACATTTTTTAAACCATAAGTCCACATGTCAACACTCATCATCAGACCATCTAAAAGCTCTACAGAAATCCCTTGCAACCAAAGAAAAAAAGGGAAATATTGCAATTGTATTCCCCACATTCATTTATTATTTGTTTAAAACGCAAGACTTCTTCTTGGGCATTTAGGGGTTAAGTAATGTTGGAAGTTAATAACATAGCAATGAGAGAATATAGATCAATAAAACACAAATTTACAGTGAGCTATGCCCTCAACCTTAGGATCGTACAAGTTAGTACAAACTTTATCATTCACCTTTGAATTCTAGTCTATTCTTAAATAGGAGATGAACACTTCACATGCAAATGTTATCTTCCCTATAATTGCATGCACAAGGTCATTATCTCATGCCAATGTTATTTCCATCATACCCAAAGTGAACATCACATGCAATGAGATATGCAACTCAAACTATTTCATAGTTTCAAAAAATTAAGTGCATGAAACACAAATATCTAAAGATAAAGAATGATGTTATTCAATAAGTAATGACATTTAAATATCCTTCTCAATCAATATATGTTAAAGATATAATTTAGGTCATGAAAGTGATAATTCGATAAACAAGTTAGTTTCTTCACCTTTAATTTTCTTCACACCTATGTGAAATGGAACTAGGACTATGGAGATATAGGTGGCTAACATTTCAAAGGTGGAAATGGTAAAAGAAAAAGCTAAATATGCCATTCAATTGTGCATTTTATTTCGTAGGTTCCTCTTGTCTTTTGTCTACTATCTCCTATGAATCATGAAATGTGCCATACAGTTGTGGAGTTCTTTAAAGTTCCTCTTGTCTTTTATCTATCACCTTGCATGAATCACAAATTCATGCAAGCTGCTCAGATTCTAGGCCCCACTGTCCTTGAACACTCTCTCCATTGAAGGAAGCCCATTGCAAACATAAACAATAAGTTGAATGGAATCAATGGAAAATTCAAATGGGAACTTCCAAACTATTTTTGGAACACTGTCATATTTTAAAAGACTAAAGTTTAAATATAAAGAATACTCTGTATATTGAAATCTTGAAGGATGTACTATCTCCTACCAACTAGGTTCTAGTATGTTGAAAATAATTCAAATTAATTTCAAATTAATTTAAATTCTTTCACTATTTGTTTAACACTCATGAGTAACAATAGTTGCGATTTAAAAGTTTGATACTAACCAATACCAATGTTGACCTGTTGTATTTCATGATGCCATTTTACCTTGATTGAAATGCTAGGTTGATCACATTTAAATACTTTTCAATAGTTGTATGAGGAAAGAAAATGAACAAAATCATAGTTTTCAGTTGATCATTGAAGTTGAGGTAAAAGCAATGAACTTCTTGTGTTTTAGATTTGCTTTTTGAAATAGACTTAGCAAAACTCAATATTGAAAGTCATCAATACAACCAACAAACATATCCTCCAACAAGCTTTTTAGTTACAAATAAAAATTAAATCTCCAAGATTCCCACTTTGCTTGCCCATTGGGTAGTCCAAAGTCGTAAAGAATCATAGAATGTCCATTTTTGAAACCTTCAGTTCTTTATTGATATTGTGTTACACCCACTGATGAGAAGTGGCAAAATATTTGTCTTCACATCCTATTCAAAAGTTATGTATTGCCATGTTGATTATCAACAGAGGTATCATTTTATCACCTCATTAGGTTATAATATGGATACTCAGTTCCATATCATAAGTTCCATATTATAACCATAGTATCCATATTATAAGTTCCATATCCATATTAAGTATCAATGGAACTTAGTATCCATCCAACATTGTTGAGAACATTTGAGTGCATTTGGTACATCACATGATAATATTTGCTTGCCTTTCACATTGTGAAAACTTGGAAAAAGCTTTCCATTGAGAATTTTGGCAATATTCATGAAAATACATCTTCAGATTTTTGTGATGAGATTAGTATGCACAATGGAGAAACATTATTACACTTTTGTAAACTGATCAAGGAGAATTCTGAGAATATCAATGGATTTTATTGAGGAGATTTAGTGGTAGGGTACCATCAATGGATTGCTTGTGGTGAGATTAGTGGGAATAATTGGAATATCAATGAGAAAACATGTACAGTGTGAACATGTTGTGATCAGAAGCACCCATAATATAAGAGTCATGTCCTACCAACATGACAAAGCATCTAGTTGTGTATATCATGCAATTGCTATAAATAAATTTGGTAGTTGTGACCAATATACAATCACTCTGTTAGTATTGAGAATTGAGCTTCCAAATCTGAGATTTGATTCATGGGTATTTTCTGCATTGCACAGCTCCACAGAGTTTGACTAAAGTTACAGAGAATTGAAGACAGAGTTTGATTAAAGATATGTGGGTGAGTTATTATACAAAGAGGGATTTCACCAAGATTCTCCAAGACTTAACAAGAATTCAAATTGTTGTATTCTTATTTGCTTAACAATGACTAAACTAGTTTTCACCTCCATTTCTTCTCAGGGAAGTTTCAGCCCCAGTTTTGGATTTGCCTTGCCTTAACTTCTGCTCATAAACAACCTGGAAATTCTACCCATTTATGAAATAATACCCACTTTTCATGGAACAGTTGAAATTTTCATTCACTTATATGGACACTCAAATTAGGGATGAAATAGGAATTAGAGGGTTAATAGGCCCACACCCAGGCTAATTCTCCAATAATAAGTGAACAAATTTAATCTCTCTAATCACTGAAGCCCTAAAACAACTTTGCAAACATTCTTCTCTTTCCAACTGACATCACAACTTTTGACATCCCAACTTTTATGCGCAAAATTGGTGCAAACATTTTTATGAAAATCTTAAAGAAGGAATCAAGTAAAAGCTCAAACCATTATAACTTATGGATGAATATTAAGAGGCCAACCTCACAAAGGATTTATTAAAAATAAACTACAAAAATTGAACAAAGCTGTGACTCATCTGATCCAGTACTCAGGATGTAATCACCAAATATCTACCAAAAGAATTAACTACAATAATTGAGGAGTCTAGCTTTAAGCCATTAATCCAACAGCCAAGATCTAATATAATCACTAAAGACGGCACCAGAACCCTCTGTTTCAGCAATGCAGAGGGCGCACAAGAATACCATAACCTTGTATTTTGGCAATACACATGCTCACACAAGAATACACGGCACCAAAACCTTGTGTTTGGGTAATGCACAAGACACGCAAGAACCCTATGTTGGGGCAATACATGGGACGAAATGCAAAAGAAACACTGGGATCAAATATATTTACAAATTTTGATTTTCAAGAGTAAGGTGTATGCCTACTTTGGCAACGAACTTTAATATCTGCTGTAACAAGAGTCTTGGCGTTAGCAAAGACTAATTTGCAGCCAAACTCGCATGAGCTCATCAAGGCTTGCATTATTATAAGAGTATCTTACTGGAGTGAGCTTGCATCCAGAGTAAAAAAAATATCAAACATCAGATTAATTGAGATTGTTTGGGTCTTCTCAGCAGCAAAGCCTTTTTTAACTGTATCAGGCTCTAAAGACCACCGCAGCAAGGACCGTGACATGGCCAAGTGCAGCACCAGCAGCAAGCGAAAAAGGCTGCACAACAATTGGCGAGTCTGTGATGCCTCCTCCTCCCATCAATTGGCCCTCCCGCACCACCGGCGTATGCAGGATCGCCATTCTGACCGGCATAAACTCCATTCCCTGCATACCCTGTTTTCTGCCCGGTATAGTTACTTCCTAAAGGTCCTCCGCTTTGATCCACATACTGTGGCTGTTGAACGTAGTTCGATCCGCCCGTCCCTAGTGTTCCTGCAGGCACACCACCAGTACCGTAGTCGTTCGCGGCTGCATATTGCTGATTAGCTTGAGCTGCCTTCCTCCGACCCAACATCTTGAATCTCAAATCTAGCTCTCTCAAGTACTCAAACTCAAAAACAAAATCTCCTCTCGATCAACACTTGACTCGATGATGTGTCAGTCTTTCTTTGTCTTCTACGATCTTGGTGCACAAACTATATTAACAACAACAAACTCGGTTGATCCCGCGACTTCGCTTCAAAATACAATGCACACCCAACAAAAAACCACAAGGCAAAGTTCTGGCAAAGTATTTGCAACTAAATTATCTCTGCAAATTTTTACAAAACAAAAAGCTATGATCCCGGATCCGAAGTTCTAGTCTCACACTGGATTGAATATGAATCGCAACGCTCGGAGGCTACTTATATGCAGGTTCCAGAGAATCGCGATCGGTGATTCTCGCTGTGGTACGTACAATTAGCGGTGGGCGGAATGTTTTCCTTCCTTTCCTCGCCAAGTGGCCGATTGCAAGTTCGCAGAAGAATTACGCATCTGCTGCCGCCGCCATTCTGAACATTGCCACCTGGCGCCACGTGTGCGAGTACCAGGTCACTGTAGTCTACAGGTGTCAGGAAATTAACTAACCATTGCCAAAACCGACCACGTGGGCACCTTCCGTGTGTTTGCCCACCCCCCCCCCGGACCCCACCCCACCCCCAACAGAAGAATTATGGAAACTCAATTATTTCACCATACAAAAATATAATATTTAAAAATTCCTCATGGAAAAATAGACCAAAATACATTAAGCTAATATACACTATGATGAATCTAAACACAATATCCTAATTGCCTTGGGGTAGGCAAGGCCAAAAAAATACTATTAAACCCTTCATCTTGGGTGAACCATAAGCACCTACACAAGTATCATAGCAAAAAAAAATTTCCCTTGCTTCTAGTGCTTCTAGCCATTCTAAATGTGCCATGTAAGATTAAAGATCAGGGTCACCGAATAGCATCTTAGTTTCCATTGGGCACCAATGGGTCACCGAATTTGTTCTAGCAATAAATTTTCTATTAAGCTTACATGTTGTAATTCATCTCTTATTTGTACTCCTCTGGAAGGTTCTAGAAGTTAAGCATTCACCAAATGTAGAGCTTTGAGGATTGTGAGTCAACATGTATGAGATTGTGTGTGTGACATTTGTCATCTCTCTTTTACAAAAATTACTCAAATTCATTCAAAGTTTGTTATAACTCATGCATTTGGTGTTTTTCATCACAAATGTTGCGGATGTTTTAGTCATTAACAAGGAAAGGGAAATACAGTAAAATAATTTTTAAAAATTTATTACAGAAATGAAGAAACCAAATCGAGAGTAAAAAATAAGAAAAAATAAAACTTATAATAATGAAGAAAAACCCTGCTTGAAAAAGAATGAAGTGTGTCTTCTTTCTCCAAACTTCAAACTTGCATCCAAATAAACAAAAATATAAAAGTGAAAAAGAAACACTTTATTTTTATTAGACAAAATAATAATAATAACAGAAAACACATAAAATTATAAAATTATAAAATAAAAGTTTCTAGAAAAAA
>Ga0209208_10009065_pt1 | contig 13126 bp, 7 predicted proteins | sample S1TSphfallax_3_FD_187694 | JGI IMG/M metagenome (GOLD analysis project Ga0209208, IMG submission 187694) | Host-associated microbial communities from peat moss isolated from Minnesota, USA - S1T2_Fd - Sphagnum fallax MG (SPAdes) (version 2) | ecosystem: Host-associated > Plants > Peat moss >...
CTCTACATGACCATTCCACAAATCCATATTAAAACCATTACAAGTAATGGGGTGTACCATGTACAGGCGAGTGTTACATGGTTATCTGATTTTCTATTATAACCTCTGAAAATCAAAGAACCTCTGGTTCCAGTTTATAGAATTTGGGTTATCTGATTTTCTTTTAAAACCTCCAGAAATAAAAAAACCCTCTGGTTTCAGTCAATGAATCAATGAACTTCCATTTCCATTGGGAATTTATTTGAATTTTCAGTGGCAGAAATCACTTTAAAATCAATATCTCCCACATTCTGGATCCAAGTCTTACCAAATAAATTCCATTAAATCCTGCTCATCAAGATCTTTCCAACGACACCAAAGGCACATTCCAATTTCTCCGAAATTTTCAGCTACTATTTAATTTAATTTAATTTTCAGTGAAGAAATCATTCAATATTCAAGAACTTTTGCACTGCAAGTCATGGAACCAAGTTGATGCACCCCTCCTCCTCAAGAGCTTCCAAAGAGATCAAGAACAACGATCTGAAGCATCCTGGTTCGGTGGATCTAAGAAGTATAAACAAAAGAATCAAACAACCTTGCTTCATAGAGAGATACGATCAATTAAATTCCAAGTTGAGTTTGGAACGCTCATGATAGACTTGTAATGTAAACAATGAATTTTGATATTGCAAAATAAACATTAGGTACAATGTTCCAAACAATGAATTTTCTTATGCACTTCATATAATGGATTTTTTTTTTGTTACCTTGTTTTGATTCTTGTTAAAAGTTGCATTCAATGAAATTGAATCATGATGTCCACATTTTTCCATCATTTCAATTTGAATTCTTAGCATGAACAATGTGTCATCTTCAATTGGTAAATTGAGGTCCAAAGGGGCATGTTGGACATAATTGAAAATTGAATCAAGGTTTGCCAAAACTCACATTCTAACACTAATGGGTCCTTGGCGTGTTTTTGCCATAACTCATTATTATTTTTCTTTGTTAAGTTCCTCACATCATATGGGAGCACAAAAGTCTCATAGGTCATAAGCTCATTATTCAAAGCCTTTTTTTTTACATGCCCCTTACGATGAGTCGTTACTTGAGCAAAGAAGAGGCCTTGCATTATAAGCCTCGTCAAATGTGCCTTCATACATCCAAAAGTTAAGAACCCAAAGCATGATGGTATCCAAGCACATTTTTCTCGCAGCATATTTCACCTTATTGGTTTTTATGTGTTGTATTCATGCATATTAGTTAATAGAAATGTTGGTCCAAGTATAGTGAGCTTGTAATGAATTTTTAAAAATAATTACCATGCTTAATGGACATATTTGATATTGTTTTCTCAATTTGAATCTTCCATTGTCATTGTTAATTAGACTTTAAGAAATCCAACAAATTATTTTCCCCTTTTTTTGGTGGATGTCTCATTCAATTTGTTTTGCTTCCACTTCTACTTTGTAAACAAAAATAGTTTATACATGTCCTTTGGGAGCACATTGGTTTTGTCTTTAGGTTCAAAATTACAAGATAACTTGCAATACAATGACATTAACTATGAGCTATAGATTGATTTGGAGATTGTAAGAATTGCATGAAAAGAATGATTTAAGAGATTTAAAAAAGGCTTAAAAACATTATAAAATCAAAATAGAATATTGCATATCTTGAACCATTCCAAATGTGCATAAGTCATATGCGTGAAAATCAAGTTCTTCCATTACACAACATGATTAAAAACAATTAGTGTACAATAAACTTGAACATAAGAAAGGATTTACATTGAAAAGTTAATCAACTTAGAATTACACTAAGATGGATTAGTGATTCAATTTAGTTCCTTTAAAAGAGATGAATCGATGATTTCAAAATGAATGAATGAAAGCCAACAATATGCTTATATGTAGTGGAGGATCATTCAAAAATAAGACTTAAATGTTGGTAGGTGGGAATAGCTACCATGCCGAAAGAATAATCTATAAAAATGTACATGGGTGTTTAGCTAATGTGTTTAGCAAAAGTGTATTGAATTCAATCCAATGCACATGCCACCATTTTAGATTTATTATGATAATGTGAAAATGATCATGATTACTAAAATTAACTTAAACACTAATTTGTGTTGTTGTTTACTATTCCGATCAAAGCAGCTTGACCACATGCCAAGCTGGTTCTCCATCCAGTTTCATTTGTCCAAAATTCAGAACCTGCGGTCTGGATCAGGACCCATAATTTACCCCATAGCCCGACACAGATATTGAACCCAAAATAACTATTACGCACAATGACAATTCTTATGACATAACTGTGACTTTAATTTTTTGAAATTAGAAAACACTGAAATAAAAGGTTAAAGAAATGCAGACAAAATAAATAGGCGAGATTGATCTAGAATTTGCAAATTTGGTGGTTAGCACCCATACCTGTTCACTGACATGCAAATGTACCAATTACCATGAGAACCGGATTCTGATTGTCTCATGGAATTGACCCAGTTCTCAAAATTTTAAAATTAAAAAAATTGATTCTTAATAACCTGGTTCTAACTTGGGTGAGAATTGTCAGTTTCATTCTCGAACCGATTATTATCAAATGTGATAATATTAATTGATTTTCATTGGGAGGAGAATCAAGGGTCCCAGTTAGAACCGCCCCGCTCAACAGGGTCCATGACCAGAGGGTCTCTCCAACATCATTGTTGCATGGTTGATATCTGATGATATGATCCCTAAGAAGTGTGCCTGCATGTGTACATTGCATGTTTCTGATGATGTAAAAATGTGCCCAACTTCAATGCAATAAAACATGTTTCCTGATGGCTTTGGAATGAAGGACCCTTGATGGCAAAAGATAATTGTGGTAAAATTGTTTCCTACTCAAAAGACTTCGATGCTGCCTGTCCTGCACAGAAATGGATTGGAGTAGGACACACCTCTGTGAAAGGCATTTAAGGGGTTTGTCCATCATGTTTCCACTCTTATTAGAGCACGTCCACCCACACCACACCACACCCCCTATTTTTGGGTGTCTCCGGAGTCCCAATGTTAATTGTTTCCTCCACCCCACACCACCCCACCCATAAACATTCAAAATTGGACACTATTTGTTGGGAGATTATTCGAATGCTATCACCCGGATATTAAGAATTTTATGATAGTTATATGTTTTTAATTTTAATTATTAATTACCTTAAATAACTTAGAGTAAGTAAGGCTGAAAATGATTTTGGTGTGAACATGTCGATGTTGAAACCCATGACACAGGCCATTTAATTATGGTCAGCCAATCAAAAGCAATCTTTTTTAATTTACTGGGCTGTTTGGAGAGTTGAGGATCGAGACCAAAGGAAAAAAACAAGTACACTGGGCATCAAAGGGGCGGGGGGGGGGCATGAAACTCGGTTTAGAAGCAAATGTGGTGCTCTTCAACTGAGTTTGGCCTGTCATTTCTTTTCTTGAAAGCCTTCAACAAATCACGGCTGCTGCTGCTGCTATGTGTACTGTAGCTATTAATGTTCTGGAGCTTCTAATTGCATTTAATGCAGCTGAGTCTCAGTATTTCATACCCTTATTTCATGACTTTGCGAATAACAGCCAGGAGGCAATGAAGCATCAAATGAGGGAGTGCAAACTCAGACCCAACAGGGCATGACTTCACAAATGACAACTCTAATGCCTGACAAAAAAAAACACACACACACACATAAAACTAAGACAATCCTCCTGACTAGAAGCACTTTGAAACTAGGCTTCTAGGCTTCTGGTTTGATGCTCTGTGTACTTTGGATAGATGGTCACCAATTAAAAGCTGCCAGAAGGAGCAGGACATACAGATCATTGTTTTTAAACTCTCCTTCTAAACAGTACATGCATTTTCATCATACAAAACCCTGCATGTGGAGAGCACCGCATTAACACTTGCAAATTTTGTAGGCGGTTGTTTAATGTCTGTCAGTTTGTTTCTGCTGGTGGGCCTTCGGAAATGGGTAGTAGGATCTACCTCAGAAGAACCTCTTCTAAGTTCTGGTAAGCTGTATGGACAAATGCTTTGAGCAATGTAACTTAAACAAGGCATCACAAACACGCTGGCCCTGCCAATCGATAAGATGATGTTGTAAACTCTGAACACCAACACAATCCATTTCCAATCTAAACAGTCTAAACACTTTCACCAAAAAAACTGGTTCACCTGGTATGAAACTGGTTCTAATACGGTAAAACTTCTTCCAAAAGTTGGGATGCAATGCAATAGTCCCTGTTCCTGTGGGGGCAGGGCCCAACAAACTCCTTAGCATGGAGGGTTTAGGGTTTAAGGGTTGAAACTCTTATGAACCAACTAATCAACCTACCCAACATACCTAAGTAAAGAAAAATGGCAATGTAGTAAGTTGCAGGAGCAAAGAAAGTAGGTAGGTTCAAAACCTGGACTACTTAATTCAAAAGGTCCCTTTCACCTAGCTAGATTATATGAATAATTTTGTGATGTAGCTAAGGTGATGATCATCCATTAAAAGGTTTAAAAAGGTTTAGCCAAATTTGGCTATAAATGAATTATGAAGCATAGTTCTATATTCTTGTCTACCTGCTGGAACATGATACTGAAAATACTCAGTTTTTTGTGAATATTTCTAATATGGTGATGATAAACCCAAAAAATGATTTTTAAAAATGTAAAGAAAATAAAATTAAGTGGCAAGATTTTCCCATTAAAAAAAAAGCTGCTTCCAGATCCTATGAAACTGATTATGCAGGGAAAGAGAAAAAAGTAATATGGGCATACCATGTGTGGCAGGTTTTATTTATTTAAAATTTTTTATGGTGTAAAAAACTTGATTTTTTCACCCAGAAAATAGCAAAATATGTCAAATTTATAATAGGAAAAAATTCCAAATTTTCGGCCTGAAAATGAGAGAAATTGTCCAGAGAAGCACGGGAATGTGATGAAACACTTTTGACCAGGGTTTTTTTATTTAAAAACATTATTAGGTAGCTGGAATGACAATTATCCACATTTATCCACAATTATGGTGACTTTGGGCCAGTTTTTCAAAAAAGAAGACCTTTGAATGATTTGCAGCCCCCACCTTTTCTTCTTCTTCTTTCTAAGTGGACAAAATTCACCAAAAAAAAGAACATGACTTTTGACTACAAAACACACACACACACACACACACACACACACAATATTATATGGGTACCATTTTTATAAAAAAAAATTCCTACAAATCAGTTCTATACAATATTGGGATTGATTTGATTTGATTGTACCAAGTTTGATCTCAATAATAATCAAAATGTTTGTAGGGTTCTTGGTATGAACATGACAATTTTAAAACTACATACCCAACTAGTTTAAAATATTTACCCATTTAGGTTCAAAAACTATAAAAACATATATAAAAACATATATCTTCATTCTAACTTCATTGAGTGATCCAATTGTCGCTAAGTTGCAATTGACATTAAATAGTTTTCAGGTGGAGCTAAACCGATGACTTTTTGGTGGCAAAATTCAGTCATTTCAGGAAAAAAGTTTTTGAAAAGAAATGCTCCATCACAAATTCCCTATTTATGGGAAAAAAAAAATCACCAAAATTCATCACAATTGCTTACAAATATGAAAGGGTGCTTAAGATTTTTTATTTTCATATTTTGAGTAATTGCCAAAATTGGCTAAATATACTTATGGATGATCACCACTTAAGCAACATCACAGAATTGAAAAACACTGAGCTATATATATATAAACTGTGAAAATTTGAAAAATCTCGACATTTTTCAACATCCTCTTCAATAGTGCATGCATCTTGCTATTGATCGACAAAATGAACCATTACGAGATTGGTACCCACCAGTTCAGACCATTATGGTTCTTAATCTGCTGGTGGAACTGGAAGATTGAGCTATGAAAGTTGCTTTTACATCTTCATAATGAACTGGTGGAATTTTCCGAGTAGAACTTGTACTTGGAAGGTAGGTAGGTGCCTTCTTACCCTTAGTAAAATTTCTACCGTTGTCGTCCTCTCCTCTCAAATGAATCATCACAAGTTACAACCGACTATTTATGAAAGAAAGTTTTTTACTGGTTCTTTTTTTGTTGTGTAAGGAACTTGAACAAGACTCTTCTGGGAAATCAAGTCCCAGGCCTTGTGTGGAGGCCCTGATTCCCAGAACCGTCCCCTTCTTCTTCCTTAACACTATGCAATTTGGGATTTGTATCTGCAAGTATTGGGTTGCATTTGGGTTGTCTTTTCACTAACTTATCATTTGGATTCTTTGGAGTAAATTCACCTTGTATAGGAAGGAAGCTATTGCATGGCACTTGCTGGTGCAGCTTGTGATTACACCAACCTCTTGTGCTTGTGTTCGAGTTCTTTTCCTTTATGAACAAAAAATGAAGCTCTTGGACAAAGTTGTGAATGTTTTTACTCACAAAGGAACATACAAACTGTCTGGCGGTTCTTTTATTTTGTTCATAAAAATCCTACCCTATTTGGTTGGGGGTTTCTATCAGATTTTTTTTGTTTCATGCTCACTTTGATGTTCTCCTTAAATTCTGAGGGTACACCAACAAACAAGGGATGACCCCAAATAAAGAAGGAACCATGGGACCAACCCAAGTTAGAATTAAAAAAAAAACCAGAGTTGTTGTTCCCTCTTCTCCATAGGTAAAAACAAAGAAGGCAAACTTCACAAAAGTTTTATGTTCTTGTGATGAAAAATAAAACACCTCAAAACAAAAAACCAATATCTCCATTTCTCTACCAAAACCAAAATTTCATGTTTTATCTTTCTCAATTCACTAACCAAGAAAAAAACAATAGAATTTGGCACACACATAAATTCATCTTCTTATAAGCTCTTCCCTTCCCATCCCTTCCAAAAATGCTGTCAAAAGCTCCAAATCAGATTTTTTTTGCAAATGAAAATGAAAATGAAAATTGAAATTGGAGATCTTCCTTTCATAAAAGCGCCAAATTAGACTCCTATCCACAAATTAAAAAACCACACAGACACAACTTTAAATCCTTTCTTCAAATTGGACCCCATTTTATACAAATTGAAAATACCACACACAAAAAAATGCTCTCCACACACGCCTAAATGTGAGCTCAAAATTCTACCAAAATGCTCCCCATGTTTGCCAAAACAAAAACAAAAAAGCACCAAAAAGCTTGGAATTGGAAAAACTCACACACTTGAAAATCAACATAGTAAAAGACCTTCTTACCTCAAAACATTCAATGACCCAAAAACTTGCTCTGCGAACTTCTAGTAAACACAACATAACACTAGAGTCAAATAACATTGAGCTTGAGTGCAAAAACATTATTCATGCCCCCATCAAGTAGCTTTGTAAAAAATTCTTGCCACATTTTGGTTCTTGTATTGCTTAAATATACGGTTTTGACTTGCTAGGTTTAAACTCTTTCACAGTCTTTCCCCCAAGTTTGACGAGATTAACATTTGAGGTGTGGGTTTGGTCAGATGTGGGTTTGCTACCAATTGTGTACACTCTAAAGGCACCACACACACACTTCCAATATTGACGAACACTAGTGTTATGTAGGCTTACGGAATTGACTATTTTCACCAGGTTTGGGTATAATTTGTATTACTGAAAAATATAGCATCATTGAAGGAAATTTCTAGGCAGCCATTTTTTTTTCAATTTTGTGATGTAGCCAAAATGGACATCATCTATAAATGATCTTAAATGACATTCATCAAGAACTTTAAATAGCATTTGAAAGCATGTAAATGAATTGTGCAATGAGGGAAAATTTAAGAAATTTAACCTCAATTCATTGAGGAAAATATTTTGGGAACTTGACCACATTCCTCATGGAAGCATTGCTTTTGTTGCTTTCAACCAATTTTTTTGCTTTTTTGACCAAAAAAAAAGGGGGCTGGGGGGATTTTGCCAAAAACATTTCTACTGTACATTCAACTAATTTTTCTAATTTTTGGGGAAACATTTGCCAAACTTTTGCTATCACAAAATTGAAAAAAAAAAAAACCTTACATGGAAGGCATTCAACTAAGTATTGAAAACGTAAAGAACTTTGCAACTTTTCCATGGGCAAAGGCATCCAAGGAGGTTGACCCCATTTTCCCAAGAAAGGAAATCCAAGATAGAGTTGGGGAACATGGCCAACTTGGTGAACTTGAATCTTGGATGAATCCCCATTGTTGAATTACTTTGGGTTCAGCTCTGCTGGTTTCATCTATAATCCAACTTTCCCAACTAGATCTAGTTTCATCTGTTCTCAAACTTTCCAAAAGCTTTTAAGGTAGTTTTCCTCAGGGAAGGCATATTGGGTAAGTTGGTCTAACTTCCTGAAGGAAGTTGGATGAAAGTTGCTCTAACTTCATTGAGGAAGTTGGATGAAACACAATTGCCCAATTACCATGAGTTCAATTTTGTTAGTGTCATCCTTTGTTCAACTTTTTCAACCTTTCCAACGAACTCCATTTTCATCCATTCACAAACTTTCCTGAAGACATTTTGCAGAAGTTAGTATTTGAAGAAGATGAACAGCCAAAAAGAAAAGAAGAGTAGATGACAAAAGTGGATACTATAGCCTAGGGTTAGTTTCCACATTGAAAAAATGAATTATTATTTAAAAATGAATTAAAAATCCTTGTTTACCTATTTATTTATTTATTTATTTATTTATGCCATTTGAATTTTTAGAATGCCTAAAGTTTGGTGGTGATATTGTGATGGTGTTCCCTTTGATTCCCAAAACAAAGGAAAAAGAGGGGAAACAAAATAGAAAAAAAAAGAAAGCAATGGGGGATTGGTCAGCTAACTAACTTTTTGTGTTGAATTCTGGAAAATGAAATGAAACAAACCAATCCAGTGAATATCAGAGTGCCAGATTTTATTTTTTCTGCCTCTCCCTTTTTTGGGAGTTTCAGCCAACTAACTAACCACCAATCTATTCAAAGTTGTGTATAATGAAAATGAAATGAACATGCTAGAGAATATATAGGATTGCATGCCATTTATTTCAAAACTAAACTAAAATATAATAAAATAAAATAAAATTGGGTTGTTAGTTTTAAGTCAACTAACACAATTTTCAAGTTTTTGTAGAAAAATGAAATTGGAATGGAAAGCCCTTCCTCATCCTCCCTTCAACAATTCTAGACAACATTTGTATCATGCAACAAAGTCCTTTTTTCACAAAGGAACCTTGCTCGACCCCCCCACACAACAAAAGCCCCCGGCCCCTCCCAAATGGTGAGAACCCATTTTGTTGTACATTTGTGTCATGCAATGGTGAGCAAGATGGATGCTGTGTGGATAGGAAACACTTTTTCATTAACATTCTTTGTCCCATAGTTAATGGAGTTAGCTATGTACTAACCATCCACATGCATCCATCCACATGCATGCATCTACTTGCCTAGTAGCCACCAAATGCCGTAAATACTTATTTACCTACATAATAATCACTTAAAAATTTCCTTACATACTTACTTACCTATGACTTAGCCACTCGTATAGGTAGTCATTTAATACCATGCAACCTTGGCTAGTTAGCCTAACTAGCCTAGGTACTATGAAATTATGAAATTATTCTTTGGAATTGTCAAAAATTCTGAAAAGTGTGTGCTTTGGCGTGCCAAAAATCTGAATGAAGCTCTCATGCACAATAGCTTCATTATTTTGTAGAATGCCAAATTGTAAATTATTATTATTATTATTGCCCAACATAACTGAGCAAAAAAATTTAAAAATATATATTAGGCTCCTTGATGGTGAACCTAACTCTGGTTCAGGTGGTGCACCTAGGGTAAGGAGTGAGTAGTAAGAGGGTTTACAAGATAGGTTACCAAGGTGAACCTTGTTAACTCAGTTATGGATGAAAGGGGTTTCCAATTGATGATGCCCCTTGTGGCTGTTGGGTCATGAAAATAACTTTTGAAAAAATAAAATGCGATGCATTTTCAGTTGCCTCCTTTGGTAGAATGTTATCCTTTCAAAATTAAAAAAATGAACCTTTAAAAAAATAAAATGCCATGCATTTTCAGTCACCTCCATTAGTAGAATTTCTTCCTTTCAAAATAAAAAATGAACCTTCCATTCACACGGGACCCCTATCGGTTATGAAACAACCTTTCACTTTTGTAAGCTTCTTAAAATTTGAAAAATCTTTAGATGAGGTAAGGAACATTTTCTTTTTGGCTAATCCTAGGTTTTCATCGTAGCCAACAATAATGGCTATAATTATGGCCGGGCCCTCAAGCCTATGAATATCCTGAAATATGTTCTTTTTACCTTTTTACATTAAGTCCTGAAGAGTCGGATGAAAGCTTTTCAAGATATCTTTGGTTTGTTGAATCTGGCTCGGTGGTCAATTTGGCTTCATTGGAGGTCGATTTGGCTGCTGAGGCAGATTTTTACATAAATCTGCCTTGATTCCAGGATTTCGTGACTTTGATGTTAAAGAGCGGTCCAGTTAGGGCCCATTCCAGATTTTAGGGCGCCCATTAGGCTTACCCTATGGGCTCACCTTACGGACTTGCTAGGAGCTGCAATGGGCATTAGCCAAATGGGCATGCTAGAAGCCGAATGGGCCCTAGCTGGCCTGCTCTCTAGAATGTAATTCCTTTCGGAGGAGACCATGACGGCCATAAACTGATGAAAGTACAATTTGGAATGTACATTTGTGTCATGGAGTGCTGAATTTTTTATTAACGCCTAAGCATGAGACAGACTCAATATAGGCTTGCTTTTAGGGTAAATTCACATGGTCAAGAGCCTTTCGGGGTTAAAGGAACATTGCTGGGACAACAGCAAAGCCCCCCAGGGAAATTCAGGGGGGCAAGGGGGGATGTGTGAAGGGGAGTATGGAACCAACCAAGGGGAGGACGAGCATTGAGGATGTATAATTTGCCAAATTACAACACATTTCTTTTTCCAAATTTTGAGCAAAGGTAGGAATGCTCGCCCATAAAGGAGTGACCACAAGGTGTGGGAAAAAAAAAAGCAACTGAGCTAACAACCGTGGTTAGCTAGGGAACTGGAACCCAACAGAAAAAATTGCTAGAAAAGAAAACACAGTGCCCACTACAGTTAATGAAATTGCATTGACAATAAACAAACAGCATCTATTTTAATATTTTTATTTTTATTTTTTTTCAAAAATTTATAAAAATGTTTGCCTCCCTTTTGACCTTTTCTGAATGCCGGTCTATCATTTATTTCAAAACAATACAACTATGATTTCTGTAAAAAGGAGGGGGGGTTGGTGGCCGAGGATTTGGGAATTTGAATAATTATATTCAACTGCATTTGTCAAGACTAATGTTTTTTCAATACAACATGGCATGTCTATGGAGTCGTGATTAAAATGTGAGCAAGCTCGTGTTCAACTATGACCCATGTCAATATTTTTCACAACATGCAGATTGCAAAAATGAAAATGTTGAATACTAGTGTGAGCCACTTGCATATATGGCTCCTTAAAGCTTTTAGAATTTAAAAGGTGAAATTGTGAACTTTTTAAAATGAATTCCTCAAACATGTGTACCATCTGCTTGTCCTTTGCTCCACCTTTTTAGAGTAAGAGCATGCGCACCAGTGCCTCACCAAAGTCACTCTCTCCAACCTTGTGAGGCACTTGTGAAGGCCACAAGCAACCTGCCTAAAAGATTTCCAGGCAGGAGATGAACCTCACAGGCCATAAATCCCTTATCCTAAGGGGGCCCATCAAGTTGCCCATCCTCTTTGGTCTATCCCTTTTGGTCATTCTCACATTGTTGCTTTTGATTGTCATAAATGAATAGATTAAAAAACTATAAATAGGTTATGGAAATGAAAAGTTTTCCTGATATGGAGATTGTTGGGAGAGCTAAAAGGTACAATAGGCAAGTGTGTGAGAAACCCATGTCACCAAGTGCACTTCCATGAAGGAAGTGAGAAATATTTGGAATGGGCTTGCAAATTAAAAGTGCCAAGGGGTTGTTGCTCAGGACATCTACCTCAAGAACAAGATTTTTGCACACCCCAATTTCAAGTTTGCACCCTCAAGTTTTTGAGTTGTAGGTCATGCTCTCTAAGGAAACAATCTTCACTATTTCAGATTTCAAATCCATTCATTCCTTTTCCCTCAAATTCTTGTCCAAATCCCATCACCTACTGATTACAACTTGCACTGTTTTGAACCATGCATTGTTCCTTTCTGAGTCTGAAAACCTTTGAGCTTTAGGGAAGTTTGGAATTGAACTTTGAACCTGGATACATTTTCGTGTTAAAGCCCAATTCAACTAGTCCTTATGTGAATATATATGCCAGCTCCAACTCAGTATGTGAAATATGTCGACTTTGGACAACAAGGGATACATACAACTATGCAATGATATGATGGTGGTATAGTGGTAGAATATTGTGACTCATATTAATTAGTTTTGGGTAACCACAAAGTTCAATTATTATTTTTCTTTTGTTATGAGCATCTTTGATTGGCCCATCACAATTTTTTTTATAATAGAAGGTTTGAACAGTTTCAAAATAGATATGTTATAATCTCCTCTTTTGGGCTGGTTACATAGGTTACATGAGTAAAACTTAGAGCAAATGATATGGGATAAAGTGAGGAGCTATTGGGAACACAATGGGGATCACATTGGGAACTTGGGGAACATGGTAAGAACACATTGAAAACATGACAGGAACACAATGTGAACAACTTCATGAGAACAAATTAAGAACAATAATGCAAATCCAATATCCATACCCTCCACAACAGGAAAAAAACCTGGGCCCCCCCTTAGGGGCATGCTCCCTTACTTCAAGATTTTTTTGGGTCTACCTGTGTGCTTTGTTATTTTTGGCCTAGGCTAATGGCAAGGCCATGAACTAAGGGTGTACATTTTGCCTAATGATCCATAGTAAAGATGTCTCATTTTTGCTTGGAAAAAAGAATGGGAGAAAACAAAAGGTTTAAAACCGCCTTCCTATATAGGTATACACTATGAAAGAGGGATTAGTCACAGCAAAACTGGATGACAAACACAGTTAAGAATAAAAATTGGTATCCGAAGACTACTTGTATCTGATCCTTCACAAGGGACTCATTTAATTTTGGCTCTTTCCCCTCCTTCCCCCCCCCCCCCCCCCC
>Ga0209208_10009068_pt1 | contig 13123 bp, 14 predicted proteins | sample S1TSphfallax_3_FD_187694 | JGI IMG/M metagenome (GOLD analysis project Ga0209208, IMG submission 187694) | Host-associated microbial communities from peat moss isolated from Minnesota, USA - S1T2_Fd - Sphagnum fallax MG (SPAdes) (version 2) | ecosystem: Host-associated > Plants > Peat moss >...
TACATATCAAAATACATAAAGTAGAAAAAAAAAAACCATTAAAATAATATGGGCTCCTGTATGATTTTAAGTTTTTGCTTTTAATGACTAAATAAATAAATAATGTTTTACAAAAGGTAAAAATCTCAAAAAATAAATAGGGGTTGCCTTCAACCCTACAAGCTGCTTCCTTTTACAGATTAGGTGCTTTCCTGACGCATGATGAAAGTTCATGGATGATGAAGACTTGTGTTCGTGGATTCAGCATCCATCAAGGCTTATCTGGATGTTGATAATATTTTTTTTTCTGTCCAGTGAGGAGCTCTCTCTCTCCCTTGGCGTGCGTGCGGCTGTCGTTGTTGCAGCGAGAGAGGGGAAGAAGAAGGAGACGCCATCGCCACGACCGGCTCGAGCTCTCTCGTTCGCTGCGCGGAGGAGGAGGACGACGACATCGGGAGGTTATGGCGGCTTGCCTTGCCCGACTAGCGTTGGCAGGACCTCCTAGAGGCCAACCTTCAAAGCATCACACGATATGGGAAAGTTCCTCTTCTCCTTTACCTTCTTCTTCTTCGTCTTCGTCTTCGTCTGCATCTGTTGTGGTTCGAGAGCCGGCGTGGTCGGGTTATGGTCGTCTTGCTGCCATCCTAGAGCCTGTATTTGAGGCAAGGATGAAAGCCAAGGAGCAGCAGCAGCATCTCAGGGGCTTAGCAGCAGGCGTTAAGCAGGAGGTGGAATCCGATGCGCAGGCGAGAATTCCTTCTGTTGACGACAGATTTCAGGAAGGGATTCAACTAGAGGAAGAGAGGCGCGTGGCGGAAGAAGAAGAACAACACCAACAAGGGAGTACGAGAGAAAGAGCCGGTCGGACGTGGAAGGAAGAGAACAAGGACGAGGAGGACAACGATAACAACAATTTTGTTCTTAGGAGGAAGGAGTGGCGTTACAATGTGTCGCAAACGCATGTGAAGCAACGATTAGGTAAACTTCACGGGAAGAGAGGGCAACCGTGGGAGAGTGGCTTGTCAGACAAGGGCGTCTACCTCTATGGTTCAATTCTGCGTATGTGTGAGGATGATGCAAGCGTTTCTCAGTTCTTGAATGCAGCGCAGGAAAGCTTAACCGTTGGAGAGCTTTCGGGGTTGATCAAGGGCTTCGGGAAGGAAGGACATTGGCGAAAGGCACTACAGATCTTCAATTGGATGAAGAGGAAACGGAAGCTGAGACCTGACTGCGCGACAATTGCAGTCATGTTAAGGATACTGGGAAGGGAGTCACAGCTGGGAGAAGCTCGGCACATGTTTGATAGCTTGAAAGAGGAAGGATACTCTCTGGATGTGTACGCCTACACTTCTCTCATCAGCACACTGTCTCGAGGCCGGAATTTTGCAGAGGCTTTGGCTGTTTTTGAAGAGATGAAGGCAGATGGCCCTAAGCCTAACATTGTGACATATAATGTGCTCATAGATTTGTATGGCAAGAAAGGACGCTCTTGGGAGAAAATACTCGACATCTTTGTGGAGATGAAGGCACAAGGGATTCAGCCTGATGAATACACATACAATACTGCAATCACTGCATGTGTGGGGGCATCCTTATGTGAAGAAGCTAAGAAGATCTTTGCAGAAATGAAGGTGGCCAAGTGTTCACCAGACCGGGTTACATACAATGCACTTCTGGATGTTTATGGAAAGGCAGGTTGGCACGAGGAAGCATCCAAAGTACTGAAAGAGATGGAGGACATCGGATGCCCTCCGAATGTTGTAACCTACAATGAGCTTGTGTCTGCTTTTGGAAGAGTGGGTCTTTACCATGAAGCAGCTGCAATGAAGGAGACGATGGTGAGGAAAGGGATTGAGCCTGATGTGGTCACTTACACTAGCCTTCTGTCTGCTTACAGTCGAGCAGGTCGTACCAAGCAAGCTATGGACTTGTACAAGGAAATGAGAGAATCATTGTGTACTCCAAACCTCTTCACCTTCAATGCGTTGATTGACATGCATGGAAAGAAGAAGAACTTCAATGAGATGATGGAGATGTTTGAGGATATGCGGGTCAGATTCACTGACTTAGCCTCATGACTTCTGCTATGAATTCCTTCTTTATGCCTGAGCAAGTCTTGGTTCTCTATCAATTTCTGAAGGGTGCATTACAGAAAGATCATAATTAATATAAAATTGATTTTGTGCAGCTGTGAATGCATTCTTAGTTTGTGGGTCATCTGCATGCATTTGTTTTCTGTTGCCCTCTTGCAGAGAGTTCTGAGGTGCTTGGGTTCTGGATTCTTTCTTAGAGTCAAATTGATATTCTGGTTTGGGTTTTTGGTGTCCTTGAAAGTCTTTTGCCATTCTGTGAAGGTAACACTTGCCCTTTCTACTGTGTTTAGGGCCCATACAGCAGCAATATTTAGACTTTGTGCATACACTAGAGTACAGAGGTGAGTTGTTGGATGATGTTTCATTTCCCATAGCTCCTTTGTTATTGAATTCTTGACTATGATCTTGAATGCAGGCATCTGGGTGTGCACCGGACATTGTGACGTGGAATACCTTGTTAGGAGTCTTTGGCAAGAATGGCATGTACGAAGAGGTTTTGAAGGTAATATTTTTTGTGAACCTTCTGTGCAAGTCTGGATGCCATTTCTGAGGCCTTGTAAGTCAGGTTTCGATGCATTGCTAATGGAGTTGAACAATGGTTTGAGGGTTCTCAGGTATTCCGTGATATGAAGAAGGCAGGGTGTGAGCCAGAGAAGGCCACGTTTAACACTCTTATTGATGCCTATGGGAGATGCGGTTCTTCAGAGCAGGCTTTGGGGATATACAATGGCATGCTACGGGCTGGATGCACCCCTGACATGGCTACTTTCAATGCTTTGTTGGCTGCCCTTGCAAGGGAAGGGCGGTGGGAGCAAGCAGAGTTGGTGTTAGAAGAGCTGAAAAAGGCCAACTATAAGCCCAACGATGTTGCTTATGCTTCATTGTTGCATGCTTATTCAAATGGTGGGCAAGTGCCAAGACTTAAAAGGGCAGTTGATAATTTGTTTGCAACTGAATTCCCCCTAACTAAAATTCTTCTCAAGACACTTGTTCTTGTCTATGGCAAGTGCAGTTTGCTTGAGGAAGCAGAGTTTGCATTTCAGGAACTGCAACGACGCGGGCACTTACCAGATGTGAACACTTTCAATGCTATGGTTGCATTGTATGGAAAGAGGGGAAGAGTGGACAAGGCCACAGAGATACTAGACCTGATGAAGGTAACAGGTCTGGCTCCAGATCTTGTCACCTATAACTGCATGATAAGCATGTATGGTCGGGAAGGGATGTATAGAAGGGCAGAGGAAGTTTTGAGAGAGATGCAAGCAGCCAGAAAGGTTCCAGACCTTGTGTCATACAACACACTCATCTTTGCATTCAGCAAGCATGGGCTGATGGATGAAGCTGCTAGGATCTTCAATGAATTGGTTTCTGTTGGCCTTCAGCCTGATGTCTTCACATACAACACATTTGTCAGCTGCTATGCATGTGCTGGGAAGTTTACAGACGCTATGAATGTAATCAAACATATGAAGAAGAGTGGCTGTAGGCCAAGTGAGGTGACTTATCATGCCCTAGTGGATGCTTATTGCAAACTGGGCAAGTTCCCTGAGATTGATCGTGTCCTTAGATTCATTAAAAATACAGATCCTGGTCTGGACCGTGCTTTCTACCGAAGGATAGCTTCTCGTGCCACTGAGTTTGAGTTGAAATCGTAGCAGAGAGGCTTATCCTGTCAACTTTTCCTTGATAGATATCCCAGCTCTCTATCAATCGTGTCCAGAGCAACGAGATTTGTAGCATTCAAATTTTGCAGAGGGTTATTGTCTGCAAATAGAGCAGGCGGAGTGTTTATGAAGTCAGGTGGGTCACTGAAACTACCATGTGTACATGTATTGAGTTTTGAATAACAATCATCTAGGAACTAAATGGATCAGCTGATGTACCTGGAGACTCATGATTTATGAATTGTGTTTCCTGAAGCTCTCTGAGGAATGGCATCTGTTGTGTTGGGGCAGTTGGGGTTCTACCTATTCCCATGGGAAGGTACGCACCCACCATGAACCTGACTGAAGGTGATGCATTTCATTATCTACCTAGTTTGTGAGCTTTAAATCTGATTGGTCATGCTGAGCAACTAAGCAAGAATGAGAAGACTTTACATACTTGTGAATGTTGCTTTGGAAACAAGGTTTCAGCGGAAAATGTGAAAGATCCTAGCCATAGGATCAGCAGTTTACTATGGAACCAGTGGTCCTGTCAGGATCATTTGAGAGAGAGTATTTAGAGTTTCCTAGGGTTAGGGTTCAGGATTAGGGGTTTTCCAATTCTTAGGACTCTTGAATCAATTTCAATGGATCTTTTTATGGCAACAGGAGGGTTAGGGTTTAGGATTTGGGGTTTCCTTATTCTTATGGCTCTTGAAGCAACTCTACTAGGAGCAACTCCAGCAATGCCTGGTATTACAGCCTCCAACAATAAATCTGACATCCAAGATGGCTGGCTTAGTGTTTCTCATGCCACACCACAAACATGAAACTCGGGTTGTAAAAGGTGGGAGGCTATTAATAGCGAACCACGGGAACTGATTCTACTGCTCAAAAATGATATGAAGTTTACTGGTCTTCATCCAAAACCTGCTGTGCAGCATGTGGGTGGAGATGCTTGAAGGTGAGTAAAGATTTGGGGTGGTGGGTTTCAAGATGATAGCTATCCATTGAGTTTGTCCATCACTTCTGACAACCCTCCACAATTTGAAGACCCACAGAATGTGGACAAAAAGCATTTGGGTTTATTTTGACCTGAACTAATAATTTCTTCATCACTAGCAACTACTGAGTTTTCTCCTCACAACGAGGAAATAGATAGTTCTGCCTGGATTGACTCTACCTAATACCAGTGATGATGTTAGTGGCATCAGAGTTGGTATAGAGTAGACAGATTTGGGTTCCAATAGTTGTCTAGTCCTACCAAAATGTAGATTTTGGTTTGGAAATTGCTTTGAATGGAATGGAAAGGCATCTTTTCGGAGCTTTTTTTCTCTCAACAACATAATCACAAATGATGGAAGTGACAAGCATATTTTCAATGTCTTGTGCATCAATTTGCATTCTGTTTTTCTTCAATCGAATTTAGAAATTCCACTTCACTTTCTCATGTTTATGGGTGAGGATGAAAGAGGAACTAACATTGCATGTTGGATGTGTGAAATACCAATTGAGGCTCAAATGGGCACTGTGCTGTTGTACATGCTCTAAAATTGAAATTTTCCACTGCCCTTGTTTTTTTGTTATTTTTTTTCCACAGGCTACCACCTAGGGTCCCTTCCCTTTTCCCTTCCTTCTCTCTCTCTTCATTGTTATTTTACTTGATGGGTCTTTGAAGTCTTTGAAGTTTCACCCTTTCAAAATTCAAACTAGCCCTTCAATTATTTTTTGAATATTTTGAGAGCAAATTGAAAGGTTTTGACTTAAAATTTCAGGTTTTTTTTGTTATCCAATCATGTGAGTGATGCAGATTTGAAGCCATCCTAGTGGGATGGAATTCCATCTATGAAAATTCATGAAATTTCACGATGAAATACAGAAATACAATCTATAATTTATTTTTTTTCAATTTGTATTGTTTAGTTAGATTGTAGTGAAAGAATCTAATCTATCATTACAATCTATTAAATTGTCAAATTAGGAAGTTGACATTTTATACAAATGAATTATATAATTTATGTAATGAACAAATCTCTCATGGAACAACCATATTACTTTAACTGATGTGCTATTCTTTGAAGCCCGATGAGAAGTGCAATTTATTTTTAAAAAATATGGTTCCTAGTTGCCCCCTTCAATTGGGTTGATGGAAAAACCCAATCGAATAATGAGATCAGGTAGGTTTGTTCTTGCATCGTTGTCAAAACCCAATTTGTGTTTTATTTTTCAAGTTTTTTGAAGTAGGAGTAGGTGTCAAGCATCCTGAGGTTAGATTTAACATTGATTGTCAGTAATTTTTTTAAAAACCTCTTCAAAGTTTTCTCCAAACAGCAATAAAGTATTGAAAAACTTTTGAAGGTAGTAGAAAAAGTGACAACAACATTTCTTCAATTCAGAATCAAAATTTCTCTCATTTTGGGTTTAAAAAGCCAAGCATCTAGACTATTCCAATTATGAAATTATTATTTATTTTGGGACACAGAAGTGCAAAAGTTCACCACAACAAAAAAAAAAAAAAAAAAAAACCTCTGCACCCAACAGTATCAAAACTAACAAAATCACACAAATCAAAAACCAAACTCATGTGGAAATGATGATGTAGGTTTTTGCAGAGTCAAAATAGCCACCTGCAAACCCAAGCTCAAAAATCACAAAAATCACATGCATGACTGTTGGCAACAAAGCATGGCATTGAGTCAATTTGTAACTCCCATTCCTTGAAAGTCAATTTAGAGACAAGTCAAATGTGACGACTCCCATTTGGTGCGAGTGTGGGGTGGAATCTTAGAACATGAAAAATGAGATTCTATAGTCAGTCAGCCCCTTCCTTGGGAATGACCCGTAAAACAATGACAACGCAGAAAACCCTTGTTCCCACAAAACTAGGTTCCCACAAAAGTAAATAAATCTCAGAAAGAACGAAAGAAAGAAAGAAAGAAAAATCCCTATAATAATTTTCAATTCTTGATAAGAGTTGAAATCTCATGAACATTAACATGGAAAAATGAGATTCCATTGTCAACCCGAAGAAGTTTGGGATGACCCACAAAACAAGGAAAAATGTCAAAAGCTCCCTGCTCACACTGAACAAGGTTCGCACAAAAGTGAATAAACCCCAAAGTGAAACAAATTACCACACCCTAGACAAGCTCTCTTTACAACCGAAAAACCTCACAATCGTGGAAACAGCTGGAAGAAGCACCTTCATCATCAAGAAGCACCTTCATCATCGATATGAGGAAGGTGGGTGGGTTTCTAGTTTTCCTGAAGAGATTTGTGACTTGTTAGCTCAAAACCTTTCTCTATGACTTGCAAATTTGAAATCTCAGGGAGTACTATAGGATCTGGTAAGAAAAGGCTGTGATAGAGAGAAAAAAAAACTGGAGTAATTCGCCTCAAAAATCAAACTGCAGGCTGCAGAAATGCAAGTCATAAATCAAGAGAATTGAATGAAAAATGGAATCGTTTTGAGTAAGATCCAGTAAGAGTGATCCTAAGTTGCATGTGTTGAGGAAACAGAACACACACTAAGTTGCATGCATTGAGGAAACAAAACACATGCTAAGTTGCATGTGTTTAAGAAAACAACATGCACGCTTGGGGCAACATTTGACACTTTACTGAGTAGGTCTGAGATGGTTGCAATTGCATTTTCACCACAAGCACCCAGGTCTGCAACAATTGTGCATGATTGGGCACAAAGATTGTTCCAGAAACTGATAAATCAACCTATAACTAAGTTCCTACAAAACTTCATGTCCTGCTTACTTACCACAACCCTCTTCAACAGAAGAGATTATGTTGTGTTTGTTTCTCCTCTTGCACGGGGTGGGGGGGGGGATAGGGGGATCAAACAGCCCCAGCTTGCACCTAATGTAAAGCCCTCAATACTGCCGAGAAAACAGTGTGCTTGAGAAACATGTCTGAAGTCTGAACACAGTTAGTTGGTCCAAGAAATTGTCAATGGTGTCAATTTGAGGAACCTCCCAATCTAATGTACATTTGAACAAGAGAGGTTTCATTATTGCCCCTTGGATTTCACCTTTGGTTCCACCACAATTACCTCTGATGCAAGGTCAAACATCCGCTCTAATGCGTACATATTCTGAAGAGTTTCACCCACTGTTTCTGGATCTGTTCCATCCGAGCGTAAATTCTGCATTGGTCCATGCAACAGCTTGTTCACAATACCCCGACTAAGCTCATCAATAACTTTGCGTTGCTTGGTTGTCAAATCATCTCCCATTTTGCCCAGTGCCTTTTCTAGCTCCAAAGCTCGAATCCTTTCTGCGTATGCCCGCAGCTTTTTAATTGTGGGCACGGTTTCTAGAGAGTCTCGCCAGGCTTCAAAGCTTTGAAGCTCATCATCAATTATGACTTGAGCTTCCAAAGCCTTGCGTCTTCTCTCCTCCTTGTTTGCTGCCACAACTTCCTTCAGGTCATCCACATTGTACAGCATTGTTGAGGGAAGGTCCATGACACAAGCTCCAACATTTCTTGGTACAGATATATCTATGAAGTGCCTTGTACCTCCTGCAGCCTGAAACACCAGCCATGCATGTTAGAGCAAATGTAAAGGGTTGCCTATGAGTGTAATTCTAAATGTAGATTTTTCTTTAAGCATCATCAAAGATACAGTAGAATGCATCTTCTCACACAGGAGCTTACCAAAGAAGCAGGAGGAAGGTTGATAACATTCTCCTTGTAAAATAGTGGGACATCTGACGCAGTGCTTGTGAAGATGACATCTGCCTCCCCTGCACATTGTACCATCTCTGGCAAAGCTTGATATATGATCTTAGCATCAGGAAATTCCACTTGTAAATCCAACACTCGTTGCTCTGACCTGTTCACAATAATCATCCGTGTGCATCCCTTTGAAATTAAATGCTTCACAAGCAATTTAGACATCTTGCCCGCCCCCACAATCAGGACATTCACATGAGGGAGACTGCCATCTGTGAGCTTCATGACTGCCAGCTCCACTGCTGCTGAGCTTACAGACACTGCTCCTGCAGAGATACTGGTCTCAGATCGCACCCGCTTTCCTGCAGTTATCGCCTGCTTGAACAGCCCAGTTAAATTTCTGCCAAATCCAACTGCTCCTTGCCCAACTTTCAATACTTGCTTTACCTGTACAGCAAGGAACAACTGTTACAGATATTCACCAAAACCCCACAATCCTGAGTATGAAGTGAGCAGCTCCTTACATAATGACAATGAGTGTTTTCAAAATTGCAAACAGAAGAACTGGAGAGACAAGTTGAAGGTAACTAACCTGAGCAAGGATCTGCCCTTCTCCGAGTACTAATGAGTCAAGACCTGCTGATACCCTGAATATGTGCTGTGTTGCATCCCGGTCCCGAAGAATGAACAGATGCTGTCTAAGCTCATGAACAGGAATACCACTTGTCTGTGACAACACACAAAACAGCAAAACAAAGCTTTAGTTCTGACCCCCAAGCTTTAGTGATTCTTATTCAAGAGCAACATAGCTAAATGGGGCTCAACAAATGACACCTCCCAAAACAACTGACATCACACTGGCAACAGAACCATGTAGCAGAAAGCTCAACCTTGGACATCCACTCGGTGACCTCACGGACACCCCTGTTCCAAGACAGAGCTACAACATAAATCTCCATACGATTGCAAGTACTGAGAACAGCTGCCTCCTCAATGTGATTTTGTGCTGAGAGCTCAGCAATGGCTCGGGGCCACTCAGCCTCTGGGACTGCAAGCTTCTCCCTCATCTCCACTGGTGTTGAGTGTACACTTAGACCTAACACCATAATGCTGCTCTTGGCACTAGTATAACCTGGGTGCACAACAAGCATCAAATCACCAAGAATCAACCAAAGCACTATCCATCATTATTATATCACAAAATCTGTATCCAAACAAAAGGCCAAAAAAAATAGTAAAACTCTGCAACCTTGCATTGTGCATATGGCAAGTTTTCAGGTACCATCCACAAGGAGAAACGATCTGTGCAAGCAACCTCTTAGGATACACTAAAGAGAGAAAACAATCACTCCTCTTGCCAGGAAAATCTCCATGCCCATTTTGTCTGATGGTTCTTGAGAAGATTTTTTTTCTGGCTACGCTGTAGGTGTGCAGATACAGCACAAAACCATCTTCAAGAAGGAAAAAAAGAAAGCAGAGAGATTGAAGAAACGTGCTTACGGTTTGCACTTGCATTGCGAAGCTCTTCAAATGCCTTGAGACTAGCAGCTTTGATTTTGTGGTTTGCAGGTAGGTTGTTGTCAGGAGGTCCTGCCATGCTTCTTGCCCTTGCTTGCTTGCCCCTATCCTCCTCCTCCACCACATCCAACCGAAGAGCTCTCTGCAATCCTTTGCTCCGATTCAAGCCTGTTGATGTACCAAACACATCGGAGCTTCTGAACTTAAGCGTTTGGAGATGCAATTTGCTGCTCACCAAGCCTTCGACAAATGCGGGAGCCATCGCTGGAGATCTGATTGCGGCCATCTCTCTCTCTCAGAGCTCCAGTTGCTTCAAACCCGGAAGATTTCCTCAAACCTTTCTGTCTGTGTCTTTTTTTGTTTCCAGGTGATTGTGATGATGAAGGCAAAAGGATTGTGAGATCTTCGACGAGTCTCTTCGGTATCGAAAGGCCTAGCACACAGCCGTAAAGGCAAGAAAGAGAGTCCAAAGAGAGCAGGATGAAGCAAGACAGGAAAGGTTCAAGGATGATGCAAAGTAGCTGCAAATGGACATTCTACTCTTGTTCTTCCTTTTCTTCTTGTTCTCCTTCTCCTTCTTTCCTTCTTCTCTTCTTCTTTCGTCTCTTTGCTTTGTGCCTCAAAAACAATTCTTCCACAGCACCCTCTCGCCAGTCAGTTGTAGTGTTGTGTGTGATGCTTTTGACCGAGGTGAGCTTGGAACGCAGCAACAACACAACACAACCAAAACAAGACCCCCGTGTCTGTCTGTCTGTCCGTCCTTTCAACGCGAAACGAGATTGAGGAGCCAGCGACAGACACAAGAGAAGGAGAGAAAAAAGAAAAAAAAAAACGAAACAGAAACAAAAACAAAACAAAGAAAATCAAGCACACAACAAATACAAATTTTCTTTTTGCAGTGGTCAAACGCGCTTTCTTTCTTTCTTTCTTTCTTTCGAGACCTCCTCCTCCTCAGTCCTCCTCCCACTCCGCGCTGATGGATGGTTTGACTTGCAATATCTGATCCAGTCACAACAAATAAAAGCAACAAAAGACTTCTGTCTCTGTGTGTGTGTGTGTGTCTCTCTCTCTCTCACACACACACACTCTTTCTTTTTCTTCTCCTCTTTTGAAGCCGAATCAAATCCAAGCAAAACCAAAGAATGAGAGAGAGAGAGAGAGAAAGGAGTAGAAGAAGAAGAAGACAAAGACAAAGACAAAGGAAGAAGAAGAGGAGGAGGAGGAGGGTATTGTGGCAGGCACAAGCTCACACTCCTTTGTTCTCTGACTCTCTCTCTCTCTAATTACAAGTGTTTTGCTCTTATTAAGCTTAATTAGTAGCTAATCCGATTTGCTAATTTGCAGTTTTAGCTAGGCGTTAAATCAGTGCTGTTTTGCTTCTTAAGCTAATTTAGTAGCTAAATTCGATTTGCTAATTTTTGCTGTTTTAGTTAGGGACTAAATCATCAATAGTGTTTTTGCTCTAATTAAGCTAATTAGTACCTAATTCGCTTAGCCTAATTTGGTGTTTTAGCTGGGGGTTAATTAGTAGTGTTTTGCTTCTAAGCTAATTATTAAAACCTAATTCGATTTGCTAATTTTGCTGTTTTAGGTAGGGGCTAATCATTAGTGTTTTGCTCTTATTAAGCTAATTAGTGCCTAATTTGGTGTTTTAAGTAGGGGCTAATCAGTAATGTTTTGCTCTTTATTAAGCTAATTAGTAGTACCTAATTCGATTTGCTAATTTTCTGTTTAAGCTAGGAGCTAATCAGTGGTGTTTTAATTCTTAATTTAACCTAATTAGCACCTAATTTGATTTGCTAATTTGCTGTTTTAACAAGGGGCTAATGAATCGTGTTTATTTTTATTTTTATATTTATTTTGGCTGTGAAGCTAATTTGTAATTCAGGTAATCATTTGATATTTGGCGACTTTTTTTACTTTTTAAATTAAAGTAAAATCACTTTATTTCTCCAAAATTGCATCTGGGAGCAAATAATAAATCTTCTTTACAAGAAGTCAGATAATAATTGCTTAATGTATATAATATTTATCAATGAGGAAGGGATAAAATTTTAGTATTTAATTTGAATATGATAAATAATGATATTGTCTCAAATTATAGTGCATTGCTAGAGTTGCTCTAATAAGTATTTAAGTAATCAATTTTTATTTTTATTTTTATTTTTAAAAAATTCTTAGTATTAAGGTCTATCACTAAGATTGATTGATTGTTAATTTTTTGAATAGTGGATTGACGGAAACTAATTTCAAATCTAAACTTAGTAAATTAATTTAAAACTAAGAGCAATCAATCTCCAATGGTGCTCAGTATGTGACCCTACAAAAATATTTCTCACATCCAAGTTTAGTTATTTATATTTTTTTACAACCTCGCCCATAAAACTAATAGCAAACCATCTGGACTAATTATTATGATGGGCCAATCAGTAACATTCAGCAGCAGCAGTCAGATCCAATTTATTACACTCTTTTTTTCTGCGCGTGTGCACACACCATTGCTGTGCCTTTTATTACCAGCTATCTATCGCACCCTGTGCAATTCTGCTGAGCCAAAACCAATTTCATGAGCCAAACCAGCAACATATGTTGACTTTTTTTCATCCAATTTTTTTTATATCTGAGGGATCATGTACTAAGTAAGCACCACTGGAGATGCTCTAAGCATTAGCATGTACACTAGCAAGCCATATATGACACAAGCTTTAAGTCTCTTCGGAGACATCTGATAAAATTGGAACGATACAGAGAAGATTAGCATGGCCCCTGCGCAAGGATGACACAAGCTTTAAATAATGTGAGATCGATGGAGTTTGGAGCTATGAATTTGCACACATGAATTCAATACAAAATGAATGATCTCCGAACCTATATAGTTTCATAGACAACAAGAATATAAAATGAATGGAACGTGCGGATGAAAAGTAGTAGGGTGGCTACACGTTTGGTCCAAGCTTGTGAACAAATTCTTCATAACTTCCCGCCCCCCCCCCACACGTGGTCTAAGAAAATCAAAGTTGGCAGCCTTTGGAAGGGAAAAAGAATTAAAAATGCATGAGAACGAGGAAAAAATTTGTCACAAGGGCTAGCCCCATCGAGTTGTAGGTGAATGAAGTAATGTATTCGAAAGCAAGCAAGAGAAGGGTTGAAGTGGGGACACCACACAAGGATTTTATCCTTGTCTATCTTCGGGGGCAACTTCTT
>Ga0209208_10009069_pt1 | contig 13123 bp, 16 predicted proteins | sample S1TSphfallax_3_FD_187694 | JGI IMG/M metagenome (GOLD analysis project Ga0209208, IMG submission 187694) | Host-associated microbial communities from peat moss isolated from Minnesota, USA - S1T2_Fd - Sphagnum fallax MG (SPAdes) (version 2) | ecosystem: Host-associated > Plants > Peat moss >...
TTCTGGCTAAATTTATTGATTTGGCTAAAAAGAAATTCCAAATGGTTCAAAATATGTATTATTTTGGTTTTCTAGTGGCCACAGTTCTACATTTTTTTTTTGGGAAATATTGCAAAAAATTTCTCTATTGCGTTCTAGCATGTAGCCAAAATTGTGAAGGAATGTTAAACTTTTTTACTTTCATATCCTGTTTATAGCCAAATTTGGTTAAACTGTATTATGGATGATCCCCAGTTCAGCTACTAACAAATATGAAAAAAAAGAAAAAAACCCTGAAAGCTCCCTAATGAATTTTTTTTGGTGGAAAATTTTCGCCATATTGCAAAAAATACTTTTAGAAAAGAATAATTCTGTCACAAATTCCCTGCTATTTTGGAAAATAGAATAGCCAAAAAAATTAAAAATTAAAAAAAATTGCCAAAACACATGGCTGAGCTCTGAACTTTTGAAGCATTATTGTTTTACAGATTATTTATTTATTTATTTATTTTTTCCGCCCCTTATTTTTTAGGCTTATTTGGGGAGACTGGTGCGGGGTTCGAATCCCGTGAACTGCAGCAGCCAAGCCAAGCCAAGCCAAGCAGCAGAGCTTTGCTACTGCAAGCAACGAAGTCTGCGGTTGCACTGTTGCTGCCATCGCTCCTGTTGCCCGCAAGAAACGAGCTGCGCATGGTTGTGTTGTTGTAGTACAGGCTTTGCTTGTGTGTCGGAAACGAGAAGGAGAGGGCGATTCGACATCCATTTCAAAAATTTCTTTGGCGTAGTAAGACGTTAAGTTTTTGCATGTGTTTTTTTGGTGTGATTTTCTTTCTTTCCTTGCTATTTTGTGGTTTTGAGCACATTGTGTAGTTTCTTTTGTGGTGTGCAAGAGAGAAGCAGCAGAGGGCTGAGAGATCGTCTTCCCTGCTCTTCTTCTTCTTCTTCTTCTTCTTCTTCCTTGAGGCAACTCCATCAAGATTTCATAGCTGATACCTCAACTTTGAAGACGAGTTGCTGAAGTTCTTTCCCGCACTGATCAGAAGAAGCTCTGACAGTAAGAAAGCCTTAAAAGATCAGCGTATGTTCTTTTGTTTTTTCCTTTATTGATCTTGTAGTTCCCGACTAGCTACATACTGTCGCTTTCGTCTTCTCACGCTTGTCATAAAAGCTACTGGAAGCTCTCGCAAGGCGGAGGAAGAAAAATCTCAGCTGGCGCATTGGCCGCGTATCGGTCGTCCTTCTTTCTTTCTCCTTGCACGCGCGCATGCTGTACCGAAGCTTTCTTAAAGCTCGAAGCAGCCTGCTACTGCCATGTTGTTTCTTCGCTCTTCTGATCTGAAAATGCTTGACGATGAATGAATGCTGAAGAGAAGCACAAAACCGTTCATATTAACAACCATCATCGGACGTTCAAGCCCGGAGAGAGTGCTGCAAACAACAGGCAGGCAGTCGATGTTACACTGGTGTGGTGTTGCCTGATTTAACAAGCAGTTTGGGAGAAAGAAGAAGAACAAGAAGAAGCCTCCAGGGAGGCTCGTCAATGCCATGGACAATGGCGTGATCCACGCCGCCGCTGGGGTAAGCCGCATGCACGCACAGTAACAGTGTTCTTGATTCCTGTTAGAGAATTGGAGATTGCAGATCGAGTTGAGCTTTCGTGTGAATATCTCTCTCTTTAGTCGTTATCATCATCACAAGAGAAAGAAGAGCAATGGAACAATAACGAATGTCGAGAGTTGAAGGCAAAAAAAGCGTGTCTTTTCTGTGTGGCAGGGTAATAAGAGGAAGAGCAATAGCTTTGTTGCGGGGGCCGAAGACCTGAAGGAGAATGTTAAGGGGCAGAGGGTATGGACGTCGTCAAGGCTCGACGATATTGTTGGCTTGAAGAGCAACAACGCGCACAATGTCGTCAATGCTCAAAGATCCGCAGTAGACTGGATGCCGCGATGGACGACGACGCCTCACCAGAAACCACCACAAATGCCGAGTGCGCTTTCTCCGGTCCTTAACTACGGAGCGATGGCTGCGGCTGCCTTACAGGTACCGAATCTCAGAACTTGAAAGCATGCAACAAGACGCAAAGTATGCATCACAGTTCTCGATTTTCTCTTTTGATCTAACTTCTTCATCGTCTTTCAAGCAGGATCTTCGTGCCATTGATCCGCCGAACCATTTCTATCAACCGCAAAAACCACCGCAGCGGCAGCAGCAGCCGCAATTGCAAAGCAGCAGGCAACATCTTCCAGCCTCAGAGTCATCAGCATCGGCAGCAGGGTTATTGCAGGAAGTTTCAGTGTCCGCTCTTCTTCTTCCACAGTCTCCTCCTCCCCCTCCCGTCCGATTACCACCACCACCTTTGATACGCACTTCTGCTGCTGCTCCCCAACTCTACATTGAATCCGATCTGCACAATAGCAGCATCTCTCCGACGACATCCTCCTGTTCTAGTCCCTACACCTCCTTACAACAACATTGCAACATGATCCAGGCTCTTCCTCATTCGCACAACAACAGCACTTCCTCCTCTTTGCAGGAGTTTAGCAATGAGCAAACTTACTCCACTTTGCTGCAGACATCTCAAAATGGGACTACTCAGCAACAGCAACAGCAACAGCAACAGCATCAACTACAATCACAACAGCAGCAGCAACAACAACAACAACTACAACAACATCAGCAGCAACCATCATCCTGGCTTCCAGAGAGGAACAACGCAATTCAAAAAGACCTTCAGGTTTGGTCTTTTTTGCTATTGCTGCTCTTACAAGATGAAGAAGACAGTCTTAAGAATAGCAATTGCATGTCTGCTTTGTCTGTGGACCCATATCTTCCTGAAGCAGGTGTTGCTTTCAAGAAGCTTTGCAAAAATGTTTTGTTGCACCAGAGGTGTTGGACTTAGCATGGTTCCAGTGAGAGCATCATTTATTGTAGGCAAACTGTGTGGTGCAGTCAGAAATTGAGAACAATCTGAAGTTAAGATCTTGCAGCAGGTATCAACAACCTCTTGGTATTCTTCAATCCGAACTGCTTCCGCATCTCCAGAGTCTCAATCTGTTGCAAGCAGCTCTCGATTGCAGAGGATGGACACACCTACTGTATCAACTTCGTTATGTGCTCCTCAAGTCGAGACACAAACTCTCTCTGGCAATTCCTCTATTGCAGAGTCAGGCAATCAGGTTGGATTTTCTAATGCAATACAATGCTCAAACCAGAAGGTTTACAGGGATGCATTTACTGAGCAAGACCAACAAGCTCAGTTTGATCATCGAATCCAGTCAGCATTTGGTGGTGGTGGACTAGGGCTTATGGGAGCTCCAAAGAGGTGCTCATCTCCATCTCCATCTCCATCAACATCATCTAGACTGGTGAAGTGCTCTTCACAAAGTGAAGCTCAGGGTCGGGGAGTACTGCTTTCTAGTCCTTACAGCTCTCAACCGAATGCAGGGGCAGAATTCGCAATGAATCCTTCATCTGCTGTCATCAAAGCAGGCCTGGATGACAATGGGGCCCTACATCACAAGATACCTTCTCCTGCAAGGCCTGTTCGAACTTACACTAAGGTACTGAGCTCCACTACACAAGTACCATATGTTGCTACTGTTAGTCATCTGTAATTTTGGATTGTGCTTTGTACATGAAGCTTTCAGTACATGAATCCTTTCCTGCAACATCAGTTTGATTCTGGTTAAGATCTGGAAAGAAGATAGCCTCAATGTTCCACCCAGAAACATTATGCAGTTCTGCAAACAGTGAAGAAGATATACAAGAAGAGCAGAACTACAGATTTCTGCCCTAATTTTTATGACAAAATTGTTGTCATGTTATTGATGCACAAAAATCAATCTTGAAGTTAAACACATGGTATTTACATTTTTCTGGACAGGTTTTAGGACCTGATGCTATGCTGTGAAATGTGCAACAAAATCTGGAAACAATACTCAGTGAAATCTGGATACAAAACTGACATTTTGAAGACCATTTTTGGTCTCTGTCCTGTTGAGAGCCAGTATAAGCAATTGATACCAGTAGAAACTAAATGTGAAAGACCTAGGCATACATAGTCACTGTGTCTGATCTATGTGGGGATTGTGGATCTGGACAGGTATACAAATTGGGATCGATAACACGGGCACTTGATGTAAATCGCTTTAAGAACTATGCAGAACTCCGGTGTGAACTGGCACAAATGTTCAACCTAGAGGGTCAGTTGGAGCAGAAGCATGGCTGGCAACTTGTGTTTGCAGATAATGAAAATGATCTCCTCCTTGTTGGAGATGACCCTTGGGAGTAAGTCCGTTTGTCAAAACACACACAGCCCTCATTATGTCTTTCCCAGCTTGCTCCTTTCGACTCCTCTTGCTAGCCCTGGTCATTAATATGTCAATACCAAAGCATTTAGGAGCACACTTTGCCAAAGAAATTCTTCTGTTGCAAGGAAAGTGGATATCTAGCTTTTGGTGGTTCTCATCAACATGTCTGCTGAAGATGTTTCAGTGTAACACATGCAGCCAAATTTTGGACAAGGAGATCTCTCTTTTCCTTGTGCATGCCTCTCCATAGCTATTGAACAGGAAGTGATTCAATTTCAGCTAGAATTTAGTATCCCATGTTGGCAACCCACCCAAGAAGTTTTATAACCAAAAATGAGTAGTTAGGTGTGAATACACCACATACACACATCTGATCTCTGGCTTTTGTGATTGTTGTTTTCAGGGAATTCAAAATCACAGTGCGCGGAATTCGAATATTATCTCCACTTGAGGTTCGCTTCTACACAGATGAGCAGTTTGGAACACTGAATCCTAGTGGTCTGAAACATACCTGAGACAGTTGCCACTTTCCGTGTAGCTGAATGGCCTCTTTCCTCCCTTCATAGAATTCAATCCTCAAGTTCTGGCTGCTGGGGCACAACCCAGATAAGCTTTACATTGCCCTGTGTAAAATCTTGGAAAACAGTTCCTCCTTAGGGACAGTTGCAAGTAGTAGAGATAATCATCAGTAGGACTCTCCTGAAACTGGCAGACCCATCAAAAGTGGACCACAACAACCCATGTACAACAAATGGAGGCAAAATAGCGCCTTCGTTTTGCTTTCCATCTTTGCTGTAGTCCTGTGAGAGGTGCTCTTGTGACACCAGAGGGAAAATGAATATGTCTGATGCTTGGGCAAGTTGTGCAGCCATCTCAAAAAGCTCCAAAGCAGTACAAGCTGCAGGTCAGCAGCTAGCTCTGTTGGAGGTGAGTGCAGATGGAGAACACGCTTACCTACACAAAACTTCAAGTCTGCAGCATGGAACAAAACCTCATGTATTATTTGCATGTGAATGCCCAAAATGCTTGATATATTCTCATGACACAAAAACCACTTGAAAAACAAGTGATTAATTTGTTTTTTGTTTTTCTTCTTCTTTAGGCAGCATTCAAGTTCCATGTTTTATATTCAAATTTGATTGAAAGTATTATGCTAAAATCCCCTGTCCATTCAACTCTACACAAGCAACACCATATTTTGGTGCAGTGATCATCACAGGTCTGAGAAATTAATCTGTCACAAGTGCCTGACTTTCAGTGTTTTCTCTCAATGTTTTCCAGGAGAAAACTTCATAGCAAAATTTCAAGAATCTAAATCCAATGTACCAGTAAGAAAAGCCCCATCCCCAACAAAGAACTTGTCCACCAGATGCATTTTCTTTTGCCAGATAGGGGATTGCCCTTCTCCACTTTCTGATGATTGCACTGAGAAAATACCATTTCTATTGCAAACCGCATAAGGATGGTCTTGTGTGACCAACAGAAATAATGCAGTGGGGGCATTTTCTTGTGCAGAAGAGAGAGACATAAGTTTCTCTCTTCACCCTGTAGACTGCTGCCTGTCTGTCTCTCCACCCAATAACTGTCTCTCTACAGATGACACTGAGCTCCAGCTTCAAGTTTGCCGACATGAGCTCTCCCAACTTGCTCTGCTTGCTTGACAAAGTGCCAAAACTTCAGTTGCAGATGTTTGCCACCGGCTATTGAGGATGCCAAGCCAACATCTCTCCTTTGCAAAGCCACAGTGCAAACCATTTTGTCACAATCCAACTTACAGTTATAGCAGAGTGTTGAGGAGTCTGTTTGCTGATTTCAGGTCATTAATTTTCCCCAAATAAACAGTCCATGGAAGTTCTCCATGACTACCCAACTGTGATTTCTCAACACATCAATGTCAAAATGGTTAAAGGATGCAAACTACAAAAATTACATACCTAACAACCCACTTGGTAGCATATAATAGAGAGGTCAGGGGTTCTGGAATACCTGTTTCAGGGTTGATATGCAATGCTGATGTATAGGGGTGCTGATGAATAGGCTATGAAGGAAATTTAGACTTCAGTGATATCAAGTGTGACGTCTGTAACTTTCACCCTAGATTCCAGCAACTGGTGTGATGTTTCCTTTGACCTGCCATTGTGCCTGGCTCATGTTCAATGGATCTCCCTCTTTTCTCAAGCCATGGAATTGGGATGTTGGGAATCATCCATGCTGGAAAACCCAGTCAAGCATGGTGATTTTGAATCTGATTTGTATGAAGCACATAGACATTCCTAACTGACTGATTGAGGAAGAGATCTTTGTTATCCACAGATATTACACAGATGTTCCATCTGTGTCAGATACTTTGTCCAAAGCATCTGGAGCTGCAAGAACTACTCAAGCTTGCCCAATTGAAGGAAAGGGATACTCCATATAAAAAAGGCTGTCAGACTTTCATACCCAGAGTGGAAACAGCAAAGTTTGTTTGTCCAATGGCCACTTAAGTCAGTACCTTGCTTGGTCACCTGCATTTTCCTTACTCCCCTGAACTCATACGCAACAATGCCACTAGCAATGTTCACATTATAATCTTGCTTTGCTATGCAAGTCCACTCAAGCTTGCAGATCCCTCGAGAGATGGCATTCCCTTGTCCTCCTCCTACAGCATCCATATGATCTGAATCTCCTCTAACTGCAGGTTCTGATTTCATGCCTTGCAGCTGTAGATCAACCCTGCCATACACCATAGCTTCTTGGTCCATGTGTTTCTCTTCTTCAGCAACATCAGCTGGATATTTTGCATCATGCTGCTCCAAAGCTGGCAACTCCCTGTGGCTTATTTGCAGTTTATTTTCCATGTTGTAAGGAGCCATCTCTCTCTCAGCGCTACCAAGCATTCCTTTCCCAATCCCACCCACAAAAATGCTGTCACACTTCTCTAGTGGTGCATCATCAGCATTAGTGATTTCCCCTTCCCCATGATCTTGCAGAGTGCCTGGCAAATTATGTACAATTTTGCTTATGACCTTCACTTTTCTATCTTGTAAAACTGGGTTAGTTGCAGTTTCCTCTTCACCCTTCAGTTGTCACCCCAATAGTCCCTGAAAGAACAGGATATGTTCTGAACTGGAAATATCTCATCAGATTCTACCAAAATCCTGAACTATGCAAGAGAATGCAATCCAACCAGTGAGATGGTGAAAAAAAGTCAGAACAAATACAATTCTAGAAATGGACACTACAAAAACAGATTCATCAATTTGCAAACCAGAAAATAATATCCAGCAACTCCTGCCTTGCATACTAGTATGCTGTTACATAGCTCACCCCTTCCCATCCTCTCTCTTCTCCTCTCCACACTGCATCCCCAAGTTGTGATGTGAACATTTCAGTATGCCAATTGGGAGAAGAATCCCTGCTCTCAAGCATGACTGACACGATTCATACATCCTGAGCAGTATACTTGAGGACTAGTGCATTTTGTGAACAACTTCTCCTGATGTTCACAAAGCCCAAACCTGTGATGTATATATACCATGTGAACTTCTGTATGTGCTGATCTCTCTCTCCATATCTCTGTCTATGGTGCTGTTACCGATGGCCATTAGGTTCTACAACCTCAAATCATATTCAAATGGCACTCTATGCATAGTTTTAACTCTGTTACATTGCTCAAATCTACAATGCAGCTTCACACAAGTGTGTGTACCTCCTCATTGGTGGGTTTCATCAGTGGATATGTATCCAGTGACACTTCCCCCCTGGCTCTACATGGCTTCCCTGTGCTTTCTCTCACATCCATGTTCAATTTGTCACGATATACAGGGGTCTGCTTCAGTGATTTCTCAGTGCGTCTGAGTACAACTTTGGAAACTTTGACAGCTGAGTGCTGACCTTTACTGGAAGTCCTTGAAGTGTTTGTCAAGAATGCTGCAGTACCAGGGATCTCAAAGGTTGCTGGTTTGCTCTCAGCCATGTTCTCCCCTTCCTCCAGTGATGAATGGGCCTCTGTCATGTCACCTGTAACAGCCTCCACAATCTTGCTGTATTTCTTCTTATCTTCCAGCAACTCTGGCTTCATTTGACCTGGAGGGAGCACAGGACATGGGCACCCTGCAACATCTGGGAGGTCTGTGGATGCTGTCCCTTTTTTTGGTGTATTGGGCCCTGTGCTAGAACTAGGGTCACTCATTCGTGAGCTCATTCCCTTCTTGTCCTGCTCATACAGTTCAAGCATCTGATTGCTTACATCTGCACTCCACACTAAATCACAAAACTTCAGCAATTGAAACTGGAATTAAAGCATCAGCAGCCTACGGATGGGAAGGGTCTTTCCAACACAATTCTGAAAACAGCATGTGCAAGTCCACTGTTACAAGTGTACACAATTAACCATTGGACATTTTTTTTGAAAACATGATTTCTGGAGTTGCTCTTTCTACCCTGAATTGTGTGTGTGAAACAAGAAAAATACGTAAACATCCCGCCCTCCTGAATCCTCCCTTTGCAACAACAGAGATCTTAGACAATGTGCTCAAAATGCCCCAAACCCACAAATTCAAGATTGGGGCTGCAGTCTTAGGCACACATGAGTCTAGTAATTTAGTTGTTGGTTTGACAATCCACAACAGTGTCAGGTGTGATATAAAGTCTATCCACTTTGAGTGACCTGAACTAGGTTAGGGACTTGTCCAGAACACATACCTTCAAGCTGCCGTGGAGTGACTTCAAACTCTTGCCACCACAGTTTGTCTCCTTCAGAGTTCAGCTTGATCTTTAGGAACTTGGTGGCAAGAAATATTGCCCCAGCAGCAACATGGTGGGGCTTGTACTGAAGGCAGAGTGAAGTGCGTAGCCTGCAGAGGGAAAGCAGAGACATGAGCTTCCTCAGACATGCATGAGTTTACTCCAAACTCTTAGTACAGGGGTAAATTTAGACCCCAAACTGGCTGGGGCAAATGTATCCTGCAGATCCAAATAGTGACTTGGACAGCCACTGATCAGGGTCATGAGCTTACCCATCATTCACAAAGTTCCAGGCAACTTGTGCAAGAGGGTGCTTTGCCATCCCCAGCTTTCTTAAGGTTGCCCCAAGTGGTTTGTAAGGGTGGTGAACATTGAAATCAAATCCCAATGTGGTAAGCACCAGCCACTCACCAAGCAGCACCCTTTCCTTCTCAGCTTCAAAAACATGCTGCATAAAATCCATGCAACAATATCAGAAGTCAGTCACCAACAAATTTTGTACTGCAAAGACTCATCAGACATGAACCACTACAGTACTATTCCTTTCTGGCCACAAATGCAAGCTGGTCTTTACTGAATGTGTTAACACTTCCAGAAACAGATCACAGAGTTTGCAGTGAAGGCAAAGAACCCCCAGTTGCCCAAACTTTGAAGACCAGAAAAAAAGTGCCATTGGCTTTTGAAGGAAGGAAATATTTATTGTCAGATAGGGCTGAAGCCAGGACAAATAACTGAGGTACCTTGGACATGACCCTCTGGACAAAATTCAAGCATCTTTCACAAGAGAAACACAAGGAAAAAATCTACATAATGAAACCAATTGAGCTAAATTTGCCAACAATCCACGCAGACACAATTCAAAGTTGTTGGTGGCAGCAGAACCAATTCAATGGGCATTGGTTTCCCAAGCCACTCAAAACCTGGATACAAACTCAACCAAAAGAAGAAAAACAAAGACTTGGACATCAAAGAAGAGGAACAGAAATGATCTGGAGTGTTACACCACCACCTTCTGCTTGATCTTCTGTACAGCAATGGGATCCTTCTTGAACCGAATCTCATATGACATCAAGATAACATCTTGCAAGGGCCTTGGGCTGTCTTCAACCTTTCCAGCTAAGAACATGCATACTGTTGCAATCAACTGCCAAAACACATGCACAAATAAAAAAGATTGCATATAATCAACAAATTCTTAGGCCATCCTTGATGAAACCATCCATAGAGCTATAATAATTCCAGGAAATACACAGACAGGTAACTAGATGCCCTAGATATATGCATAATATGTCAACAACAACCAAGTTCAGATGCTGCCACATGAAATTTCCTTACATGGCAGTCATTCTTGTGATGAGACTGGCGCAAGAAGAAGCGGTGGCAAAATACAATGGCCGTTGCAATCGTCAATTGTGGCCTACAAAAGATTCAAAGAACCCCACAAAAAAAAAGCCCCCTCATTCTCCACAAAAATAAAAACTCTCCACCACCAATTCAGAAAAATTCTAGTGGAACCCTGATGATGATGGGTTTCCAGAAAGAATAATGGGGTGCAGAGATGTTGCAATCAGGAAACAGATTTCAAAACTGGTGCAAGCAAGCAACGCAGCCAGCCAGTCATCCATCATCTACCGATCCACCCAATAGAGTGTTAAGGGGAGCACAAACAAAAGCAGACTTACTCTTTTAGCCGCATACCCAAATCTTGCAAGAAAGTGCAATAAGATTTGCGCAAGTAATTCTCCTTCTTCAAATCGATACCATCTCTCCTTGAAGGCGAGTTGTTGTCAATCTGGTCTTTAGTGAAATACCAATGCGAGGAAGAAGAAGAATTAGTGGTACACAACTCTTCTTCTTCTTCTGGCTGCTGCTCTTCCAACTTCCCACTTCCTCCTGCAAATGCTACCAATAACTGCACACCACCTCCTTGCAATAGCAGCTCCCCCATCATCCTAAATACACTTCTCTAATATTTTTCCTTCTTCACCTTCTTTCTCATTGTTCTTCTGCTCCTCTTCACCATTTTCTCTCTTTCTCTTGCAACATATATATATATATACACACACACACACACAACTGCTGCTGATGCTACCTACTCCTGCTATTATTCACATCCTCAACATGGCAAAACTACATACACAAATGCTGATTTTCGCATCAACGCAAGCCGGATCGGAGCCACAAAGGCCTTCACACAAAAAAAACACCCAAACAGAAGGACAATCCAAACACGACGGAAGAGCGATGGGTGCTGCTGATGAGATCAGAGGCGTCAGCCCAAACCCAACAGCACCACAGCGCCCATGAAAGAAAGAGAGAGAGAGAGGGGGGAGAGAGAGAAGGGGACAGAGCGTGAAGGTATCCGCCGGTTACCTCACGGACCCTTTTCACGGGCATCATTTTTGCTGATACCCTTGTTTAGAGGCCGCTCCCCGTCCCCTCTTAGGGCTCTCTCTCTCTCTCTCTCAAACGTTACTAGTTACTGTCAGTGTTGGCGGGTTACTGAGTTTTGACCGGTTATCAACTCGGTTATTAATAAACTTGCAAGTCAGTCATTGATTTTTTGATAACCGGTTCATAACCTAATTGCTTGGTATTGAGATTTCAAATTTTGATTTTTTCTACTTTTCCATTTACCATTTCTGTTTTAAACAAATAAATTCATATATATATATATATATATATAGAGAGAGAGAGAGAGAGAGAGAACACAAGCCTAATTATTTTTCTATATATATATAGAAAAATAATTAGGCTTGTGTTCATTATTTATGACTAACAAATGATGATTATACTTGATGCTAATAATTCATTTCATTTTTATTTATATCTAGTTAGGATTAAATGTTTAGCTTTCAAATACGGGATGACCCATTATGATAAATCACTACAATGGGTCATGAAAATTTTGAAACTAAAATTTAACAATAACAAAATAGCTTGCATTTTCGATCATGTGCCAAGTAACTTAACATTTTTTCAGTTAAATTATATGTAATAATAAAAGTGTTGCAATTAACAAATTTATTATAGCTACAAATAGTGTAGCTCGTGCTGTTCACCCAAGTGTGAACACACATTGAGGGCTCAACTGATTTTTCCTTCCAAACCCAATTTTTGCAATTTGTTTAAATTTCCAGCAACAACAAAATCCACTCCTTGGAAATCAATATCTTCCACACCTTAACTCCAAAGAGTCTCAAACCAAGTCAATGCACCCCATCTCATCATCAAAGAGCTTTTCGAAGAAACCAAGGGCACACAACATGAAGTGTCATGGTTTGGGAGATCTTAGCATGACAAACAAAACAAAACAAACTACCTTGCTTCATAGGTAGTAGATTGCACCAAGTAAACATGTGGTGAGATGAGCTAATAAGTTGAATCTTTCCCTTATATCCTTGGACTTCTAATGCTTATGAAGGATTAGCTCCACACTTTTTTGAATGGATAGAATCAATGATGGATGGATATCATAATAGTGTAAAGAGACCAATGGAGTTTGCATACCATAATACCTTGGAAACTTTGACACATGTTTGTCAAATAATCAATTAACTTTGAAATTTTCATTTTGACAAATGAAATATTCTTGAAGATTCTATATTTTCTTTTTCCTATAATACTTTACAAAATTTTGTTCTTTGGAAACAATCTTTGAGAATTTCAACACTTTGAAAAATAATATAATTAGTGTCAAAGCTGCCAAGGTACCATGATATTTAAAATATCGAAGGATCTACTACCAACTTGATATGCCCTTCCTTCTAACATTGCAAAGTCATTTGGCCCCCTTTATGGCTATGGCATGTTGAATGCTTAAGAGCCCCATTATGGTATTCAGGCCCATTTATGGCCATGGCTTGTTGAATGCTCAAGACCCCAAGGACACATCTAGTTTATATTGTGAAGCAAACATTTCCCAACCAATGTTTTCTTTTGTGTGGTGAATTTTCACCATTTTGTGGGAAAAAAAGGTCCAACAACATGTACAAAGGATTGAACTTGGAGAAAAATGGCCTAAATCCACCATATTTCAAAAAATAAAAATGATTCTATCCTATATATAAACTACGTCCGTCTGTCCGTCTGTGACGGAGGTTTTG
>Ga0209208_10009070_pt1 | contig 13122 bp, 13 predicted proteins | sample S1TSphfallax_3_FD_187694 | JGI IMG/M metagenome (GOLD analysis project Ga0209208, IMG submission 187694) | Host-associated microbial communities from peat moss isolated from Minnesota, USA - S1T2_Fd - Sphagnum fallax MG (SPAdes) (version 2) | ecosystem: Host-associated > Plants > Peat moss >...
AAAAAACACCATACTTTTCATTTGGGTCCCCCACACATTTTGAGCAATTATTCACTACCATAAGCAATTATTCACTACCATAGGCAAATAGCAGGTTTTGCAAGTATATGTTGAATAATTAATTAGTTTTTGGGGAAAATAAGGTTTGAAATATATATATATAATATTTCAAAAGATGCTTCATTTCTCTTCAGATTTTTTATAATTAAAATTTTTGACACCTCTAAAATAATAATATAATTTTTAATGAAATCATCTATACAGGTCATGGCTACGTCGTTTTTGCAAAAACTTACGATCGTATGTGTTGTCACATGTGTTATTGTGAAGTTTGAATTGTGAGTTCAATTTTTTGAGAACTTCATGAAAACATTTCCTATTTGTATTGTTTGGTTATTGTGAACTTTGAACTTGCCATAATGGATAGAGGCAAGAGGTGATGAACCAATTGTGTAGCAAAGGATTGTATTTGAGCCCAAAATCTTTTGAAATAACAAATAGAAAAGAATAACACAACATTACCCTCCTACAACTCTATAGGATACTATGACCAAACAAGCGGTGTGACACATTGTGACATTGTCATTTACATTTAAAAAGTATCTTAAGGCAAAAGAAGAATTATGGAAAAAAAATTCAAATATATTTCACCATGCAAATTTTTTTTTAAATCTTCAAAAAAAAAGAAATCCTTTGCAAGAAACCAAAATCCTTCAAGATATCATAACACTCTATAGCTAATCTCAAGTTCCAACACAAGCCAAAATGTACTCTTTAAAAAATCCTCATGTAAAAAATAGACGTATTATTATTACCTAAGGGGCCAAAATCCCTTAAAGCTACTCTATAATGAATCTAAACACAATATCCTCGCCTTGGTATGCAAGGCCAACAAACAAACAAAAGAGCATCTAGAGACTAGGCTAGAGGGATAGCCCAAAGTTGATTTCCCCAATTTGTACCCTCCCCCCTCCCCCAAAACCAACCCATGACCAATTTTTTTTTCTAATTTTTAAAAAAAACAATACCTCTTAAAACCAAACCAAATCACCACCATTTTTTTTTCTCAAATTTATTTAAATAAATAAATTTTTAATTAAAAAAAAAAACCCCCCAAAACCAAACCAAACCACCACCAATTTTTTCACTCACATTTAAAAGGAAAAAACACACCAAAACAAACCAAACCAAACCAAACCTAACCTTTTGTTAACTAACTACACTGGGACCCTTCTAACTAGCTGCAGTAGGACAGACCAATACGATGTACAAGTATAATACTTCGTATATAATACGTACAACGACATCCGGGAACTACGGCGTCGTTGGTGCGGCACCGTATCGCAAGGACGCCCGCCGTTGTCGTCTTCGCGGAGCTCTGCACGCCATAGCCAGACAGAGAGAAGTCGTCGAGAAGAATGTGGGCATTTTGCAGCACAAAGATCGTGTCTTTGCGTTTCCATGAAGATCGTCTTCCAGAATTTTGCACATTTTTTAGCTCAACGATTGTATCTTTCTGAGAATTTCCTCAGCTTCAGCCCCCATCTCCCAATACATAAGCAGAATTTCTGAAGCTTGAGCTCACACACAGAGAGACAGAGACACACAGAGAGCTTGAGAATGAAGTAGAGAGGTGAAGAAGAGGTGTTGTTGTGATGGACTTGTCTCTTTCGCTTGTCTGTGGCGGCTGCAAAGCTGCTTCTTTGGTGTGCCCTCAACTCCAGAAGCAAGTAGCGAAGAGACTTCGGCTTGAAGCTACTGGTGGTGCTTCTTCTGTGAGCTTGGTTCCATGGCGGAGGAGGATGACGGCATTCGCTCCTCATGTGTTTCGTTACTCCTCTGGCTTTCGTCAGCTTTGTCGTCAAGCACAGCTGCATGAGACGAAGTAAGGCTTTGTGCACTGCATTGTTGTATGAATGCTCTTTTGTTTGTCTGTTTGTTTGTTTGGTTTGGGTTCGGTTTGCCTCATGGGGTTTCTTCTTCTGTGCTCGAGAGCTGCAATGTGAGAGACACACTGTCTTGTTCTTCTTGTACTCTGCTGTTTTGTGAGGAGAAACCTTGAGGGGATTTGCATTTGCTGCTACATCAGGTATGAGAGATTCTTCGACAACAACAGAAGAAGCAGCAGCAGCAGCAGCAGCAGGAGACGAGTTGTACAATCGGCTCTTGCAGGTTAGGGTGCTACAGAAGAAACCCTAACTGCAACAATTAGAACCACCACCTCAATAAACAAACAAACACAGTCCAATTTCAGATTCTAGAAAAAAATTCAGCTCACAGCATCGAGAAGCAGAATCAGGATATATCATCCAGCAAGCACAAAACAATTTCTTCTTCTTCTCTTTCATACCTGCTTCTGTAATTGTTGCTAAATTTGTTTTCTTTTGCAGATGTGGATTCCATTGTTGTCCAAGAAGAAGAAGATTTGAAGACCGACAAGGATGTTTATCCGGTTGTAGTACCCAGGGGTGAGACATGGTCTGTGCACAAATTTGGGGGGACTTGTGTGGGATCCTGTGAAAGGATTCAAAATGTGGCGAAGATCATACTCAATGATCCTTCACTTCGCAAAGCCGTGGTTGTCTCTGCCATGGCCAAGGTGACAGATATGATGTATGATTTGTTGGAAAGAGCCAAGTCACGAGATGACACGTATCTATCTGCTTTGGAGAAGCTCCATGAAAAGCACAAGGATACAGCGACAGCTCTTTTGGATGATCATGATGCTCTTTCCAAGTTTTTAGCCACTTTGGAACATGATGTGCACAATCTCCGAGCTATGCTACGTGCCATTTACATTGGTGTGTGTGTGTGTATCTATGTCTTTCAACACATTTTCCTTCCCAGTTTTTTGTCAGTCAGTCAGATGCAGCTGTGATGATTGTCTGTCTATTGGACTTGCTCGTTTTTCTACTTGGCACCTCTCTTGAATCTTCTGATTATGTTGGTGTTTTTGTCTGTCGGGGTTTTTGGGCATTCTGTGCAGCTGGGCATGCAACAGAACTGTTTGCAGATTTTGTTGTTGGACATGGTGAACTTTGGTCTGCTCAAATGCTTGCTGCCACTGTCAGCCAGGTGCAAAACTCCCTCACAACACCATCCCCTTTGCACTGCTCTTCCCCCCCACTCTCTTGTATGAACTCTCTCTCTCTGACTGAGCAGAAATTCAAAGTTTTTATCTTGACAAATTGATTGATGGTTGTGGTATTTGCAGATGGGATTGCCATGCGTATGGATGGACGCTAGAGAGGTCTTAGTTGTAAATTTAACTGGTACTCAGCAAGTTGATCCTGACTTTGAAGCCTCTGATGAGAGGCTGGATAAGTGGTATGCACGCACTCCAGCTGACACCATAATCATCACAGGCTTCATTGCCAGCACTGCTGACAATATCCCTACAACACTAAAGCGTGATGGCAGCGATTTTTCAGCAGCAATAATGGCTTCTCTTTTCCGAGCAGCCCAGGTTACCATCTGGACTGATGTTGACGGCGTTTACAGTGCTGATCCTAGAAAAGGTTAGAGAGTTGCAGCCCCATTCACTGTTGTGCCTGCAACATAAGAGAGGAGATGCTAGCAAGTTGGGAAATTGTGAATTTTGCTTGTCTAACATGCATTGCTTCACTGTACTAGAAGAACAGTTCTGACGTGGATTGCAATGTGCTTGGGGGGGACACAGTCAGTGAAGCAGTAGTTCTCAGCACCCTTTCTTATCAGGAGGCTTGGGAGATGGTATGTATGGCTGGGAATCACATTCAAGTCGAATCTTTGCTTCAATCACAAATAGAAATTTTGACAAGAGGATCTGATCTAATCTGACGGGTTTGTGGTGGGGGGGATGTGCCTGGATGTAGTCTTATTTTGGAGCGAATGTTCTACACCCTCGTACTACAATGCCTGTCATGAAATATGATATCCCCATTACAATCCGCAATGTTTTCAATGTGGAGTCCCCTGGAACAAGAATCGGCAGATCCCCAGTTCCAGAAACTGCTGGCAAATCATCGCAACTGTCATTCTACAACAACACAGCTGATTCTATGGTGAAGGGATTTGCTACGATTGACAAGATTGCCCTTGTGAATGTTGAAGGGTAAAATTTTGCTTGAAGGGCCTTGGAAGATCTTTTTTATGACCCTTGTCAGAAATGTTCCTTTTTGATGTTGTAATTTGTTTCCTTGGTTTGAAATTTGATATTCTGGAGTTTTGGGTGGTGGTGGTTGTTGTTGGAACCTGATGATATAACAGGACAGGCATGGCTGGAGTTCCTGGAACAGCCAGTGATATTTTTCAAACTGTGAAAGAAGTGGGTGCCAATGTTGTTATGATCTCACAGGTAATATGATAAATCTCTTTCCATATGAGAGCAGAGAGGCTGCAGTAGCACATCATTCATTGAACGCACTATTTCATTCACATCATGATTGTGTTTCCTTGGGCAGAATATTGATCTGTAGTCTAAGCTTCGTCTCCTTCTTCTTCTTCTACCTTTTGATCTCTTTGGTTACTCTTGTTTGGCTGCAGGCCAGTAGCGAGCACTCAATCTGCTTTGCAGTTCCTGAAAAAGAGGTAGGATCTGTTGCTAAGGCCCTCAAGAGCAGATTCAAAAGGGCATTGGATGCAGGACGGCTTTCTCAGGTAGGGATGTAAAAAAGTACATACATAAACTCCTCCAATCTTGTCATGTAAAAAGTTGAAGATGTTGGGTCTCTCAAGCTCTCTTTACCAAGGGCAGGAATCAAGGAACTGTACACCATTCAGAATGTTTTTGTTAAGCTGAAGTGCTGAATTGAAAAGTTTTATTTGATTCCAAGGTAGAACTGTTTTGTCCTGCAGGTAGAGGTTGTACACAACTGTAGTATTCTAGCAGCAGTTGGCCAACAAATGGCCAGTACACCCGGTGTCAGTGCCTCCCTCTTTACAGCTCTTGCAAAGGTACCACCCTACCCGTTTGTCTGTTCATGGCTATTTTTTATTTACCATTGACTCTTTCTTCAGCTACCATAAAGGAAGATTGCTGATACGTGGTTACCTCTCTTTTTGTATCAATCCCTGCTCAATCAAACCTGCTTTTAGTGATAGCAACTTTTTAATGGGATTGCTATGCTCAAATAGATTGGTGACCCAAATCAGCTCTGTTCCATATCTCTTGATGTGCTATTGTTGAGTGGCTTCAGGCTAACATAAATGTGAGAGCAATAGCACAAGGATGCTCGGAGTACAACATCACGGTGGTAGTTGACCAGGAGGACTCTGTAAGGGCTCTCAAAGCTGTTCACTCCCGTTTCTACCTCTCCAAGACCACCATGTCTGTTGGCGTTGTGGGCCCAGGTCTCATTGGCAGCACCCTTTTGGAGCAGTTCAAAGACCAGGTGTGTAATTTCTTGGCTCTTTTTCTGCTTCCCATTTTTGGTTATGTGTCTGAAAGCATCTTGATCCTGCATTCTAGGTCATGCTAGTTTACCTTTTTGGGCATGTGTTTCTTCAAGTACATTTGCTCAATTTAACAGCAAGCAGAAGTAGAGGAACTGGTATTGTATTCAGTGTGAGGTTTATATGCAAATCTTTTTACTTTCAGGCAGCAATTCTGAAGGAGGAATTCAACATTGACCTACGAGTGACAGGCATAATGGGCACCAAATCCATGGTCCTTTGTGAAGCGTGAGTTCACCATGGGTGCAATCCCCTCCTCTTCTTTTGCATGTTGATCAATACTTTTGCATCTGCTCTTCTTCACCCATGCATGCAGGTCACTGGCTCCTGAGGCGCCAGCCTTCCATTTTGCTGTTGTAGTTTCAATTTTCTCTTTGTGGATTTGCAGGGGTCTGGATTTGTCAAAGTGGAGGGAGTTATTGGAAGCAGAAGGTGAACCTACAGATATGGTGAAGTTCATGGTTCATGTCAAGGATAACCATTTTATTCCCAATGCTGTCATCATTGATTGCACTGCCAGTGCCCATGTCGCAGAGCAATATTACAAGTGGCTGAAAAAAGGCATACATATTATTACTCCCAACAAGAAGGCTAACTCTGGGCCTCTTGACCAGGTGATGACAATTCCAAGACAAACCCATTTGTGTTATCGTTTCCCTGTGGATCTCAAACGTGGAATTTTCATCTATTGAACTTCAAAGCTTTCCTCTGGCTACCTACTTAATTTTGGACTATATGGGAGTTTGCAGTACTTGTGTTTACGAGAACTGCAGAGGCAGTCATACACCCATTACTTTTATGAAGCTACTGTTGGAGCAGGGCTGCCAATTATCAGCACTTTGCGAGGTCTGAATGAGACCGGAGACAAGATCATAAAGATTGAGGGCATTTTCAGGTATCTCCAGCTACAGAGTTGTATTAACGAATATGATTTGTATACCCTCAATCACAGCTACAAATGATGTTTTTGCTGGTCCTGTATAATTTATTCTCTAAATTGGTGATGGGAAGACCCTTCAGGTTTTATTGTTCTCTCCACTATTAAGCCTCATGGGTGTTGCAGTGGAACAGTTAGCTACATCTTCAACAATTTCAAAGGTGATAAAAGTTTCAGTCAGATCGTAAGAGAAGCAAAGATGTTTGGATTTACAGAGCCAGACCCTCGGGATGATCTCTCTGGCATGGATGTCGCTCGCAAGGTTGATCTCCTTCTCTGTGTCAGGAGAGCATTTGCTTTTTACATAGGATCATGCCCAAGAGTGTGCACTACTCTTGAAGTCTGTTTGTGAAGAAGTCTCCTTATTGGTGAAACTATTTTCTCTCTCAGGTCATAATTCTTGCTCGGGAATCTGGTTTGCGGTTGGAGCTTGCTGATATCCCAGTGCAAAGCTTAGTTCCAGAACCTCTACGGGTAATGACTATCCCCACCTTTCCATGATGCACTCCTACCATCAAGTTTGATGTAGCCCAACAGCACAAACAAAAGTGATGACAATTCTTTTGGTCTCACATGGCAGAGAGAAAGCACTGTTGAGGAGTTTCTGGAAGAGCTACCTGATTATGACGCTGAGATTGAACACCTGAGACAAGAAGCTGAAGCAGCAGGAGAGGTAACATGTCTTGCACACATTCATTTTTACATAGCATGAATAGATTAACTGAGACTGGATGCACATATACTGAGTCAGTCACACTTCTGTTGCTGGTGCAGGTATTAAGATATGTGGGAGTTGTGGATGTGCTTGCCAATGCGGGAAGGGTGGAGCTTCAGAGATACCCAAAATCACATGCCTTTGCACAACTGTCTGGCAGTGACAATATCATAGCATTTGCTACTAGTAGATATTCAAAACAGCCCCTCATAGTAAGGGGCCCTGGTGCTGGGGCAGAAGTGACAGCTGGTGGTGTCTTTAGTGACATTTTGCGCCTGGCTTCCTACTTGGGTGCCCCTTCTTAGGTTACAAACTTTTGACTCTCATTGAGTGGTTCCAACTTCTGGAACTGGCGACTAGGATTATTTGGTGATATTGCTTGACAACTGGGAATTGGCTCCTGGTGAGGACTGAGTAAGCAGTGTTTACCAGGAACTTTGATAAGCTCTCGCACACACCAAATGCCACAATCCCTTGATTACATATAGGATCTTCAATTCAGCCTCTAGCTGAATCACAGCATGTCTGACAGACAAAACTGTGATACAGATCGAGTGATTGGTAATTGTGTTATACACATACCAGCTGTCCTCATGCATGAATACAACATTGTGGGTGTCCAGTTGGAGGGTGATGAGATATTAAATTGAAATCATTGTCCCCATGAGTTCCAATGCGACCAGGGAAGAATCCAAAGCAAAACACCATGCTCAGATGCTAGAGCAACAAAACCTAGATTGCAAGATAACCTAAGTCTTCCTCCATTGATTGAACCCATTAGCTTAATCACAAATTGCAAAGAATCATAGTTCCTGGCACATGATTATCCTACAAACACAATACCTACATTGTAAGGTGACAGTCTTCCTGCATGGATCTAACAATTTAAACTAGCTTGATCACACACTGCAAAGAATCATAGTCCCTGGCACATGATTATCCCACAAATGCAAAACCTAGAGTGTAAGGTAGCACAAGTCTCCCTCCATGGATCTAACCCATCAGCTTAATCACAGATTATAATGAATCTTAGTCCCTGGCAATTGATTATCCTACAAATGAAGGTGCACCACAGCCAAGTTTGGCAGGTACTGAATGATGTGAAGAATGTAAACAGTAAACCCTATTTAACAAGTACTTGAGGTCATAGACCTGAACCCTTGTCCTCTCTTACACAATCATACTCCCCAGTGCCATGGCTTCAACAGTCCAGAAGAAGTGCAGAATGTAGCTCTTACATTGACCCAACAAACACCACAATCTGCAATCAGTTATTGGTGCTTGACATCAACTTTGAAGACTTTTGCAACTTTAATGCAATTGTGATGGTTTCAATTGCTGTATCTGTATGCCTTGTAGTGCAGAGAAGAAAGCAGCTACTTACCACTCAGTTTGTGGAAAGGTGGCAACTGCACCCTCAAAAGTCTTTGCCATGAAAGAACAAAGCCTAAACCAGAAAGTATTTAGAAAGAAGTAGTGTGATGATTCTCTTGGCTTGTTGGTGCTCCTCCTTCCCCCCCTAGCTCAATTTTGCAGATATAGACATATGCGAGTCAAACCATGAGAAGATTTGTGTGGATGGGAGACTTGTGAATTCGTGAAAAGCATAAGCCACATTGAGTTCTTCACGGATATGGCGCTCCCATTCATCATTCTTGGCAGATAATGTGAGCAATAGATTTCTGTTTTGTTTCTCCTTCATGGCATCTTCAAATCCAGTATCCCTCCCATCCCTCTTCAGAAACCCTCTGTTATCAAGAAACCCACTTTGATTGAGGAAATCCTGGATCTGCCTGGACAGATCTTCATCAATATAAGGAATGCGTTGCGAGAAGAAAGTCCTTGTGATCGGCATCTTCATGCACTTGCATTCCTCAGCATCGATTCCCGCACTCTTCAACATAGCCATGGTTTTCACAATCCTGGCAGCCCTAATTCTGTCGCGGGGCATATGAACAAAGAGAACAGGAGGAGGGTAAGAAGGAGAAGCGCCATCTTCTGGCATCGCCGCCACCTCTTGGAACCTGCCTTCAGCGATCATGATCACAATTGCATTGAAGTCGACGCTGTTGGCAAAAACAGACAGAAAATAGCCTCCTGAGGAAGCTCCAAGGCCAAAGAGAGGGAGACCCACTAACCCTTTTCTGGCAATCCAGCTCAAGAGCACCTCTCTGGTACTATCAGCGTCATGCTCCTGGCTCCAGCAAACCCCCAAGCTGGAAATGGCAATTACAGCAAACGATTTCTCGATGGCTCCCAACACCAGAGCTCTATCTTCCGGCAATCCTATACAAGAAGTGCACCCAGGTGCTTTATCCCAGAAGAAAGTCGCCTTGCAGGAGCAGCCATGAGCCAGAAACAACACTGCCTTGGGAGGAGTTTCAGGCAGCTGGTAAACAAACTCCGTCTGGTTGTTCCAAGTCTCTAGATATGGATGAAGCAAATGGGAGTAGACTGGGAAGTTGCTGCTGCTGCTGCTGCTCCTCTTGTGATTTGTGAGATGCAATGGTGAGAAGAAGGAAGCAGAAGAAGAAGAAGAAGAAGAAGAAGAAGGGAAGGAGGAGAAGCAGAGTGTGAGGAGTGCAGTAGCTATCAAGACAAGGGAGAAGAGAAGGAAGTTGTTCTTGCTTAATGATATAACATTGCCATTACCACCACCACCACCACCCATGGCTTTTTTCCTCCACATTTTTTGTTGGAAACCAAACACACACACCCAACAGATCAACAGATCAAAACCCAACAGATCAAAACCAGCTGTTTGGAATCAATCCAAGTTCTACACACTCAGAAATCTTTGGCAGAAATTTCTTGAAGGAGGCCATGAACAATGACATATCTCAGCTCCATTGAGCTCTCATGAAGGAAACCAAAACACACACACACACACCAAAACCAACAGATCAAACCAGCTGTTTGAATTCAAAGTTCCAACACTTTGAAATCCTTTGGTAGAAATTTTTGGCCAAAATCAAAGAGGACAAGAAGGTGAGATAGCAAAATCTACATTGGGCTCATGCCCAATTTGTCCATGCTAATAACCTTCAAAGGTTAGAATAGGGTCAGAATAAACCAAAATGTGTGCACCCCATCCATCAGAAGGCTCTTTATAACTAACTCTGTGGATGAACCCCAACTGAGTTGACTTGCAGTTCAGCATGGCAAGGCAAGTTGGCAACCCATCTTGTAAAGCATAGGTCACCTACAATGTAGGTAGGTAGGTAGGTAGGTAGGAAGGTAGATAAATAGGCAACTACTAGGTAAGTAGATTCATGTAGTTGGTGTTAGAGTCATGTAGTTGGTTAGCATGTAGGGACTTTCAGACACCTGGAACAAAATAGAGATGGAAGTTGGTCTTGCTTAATGATACACCACACCACCATCACCACCCATGGCTCTTATCCTCCACAATTTTGGTAGCAACCAAAAAACAACACACACACATGCACACACACATTTAAAACAACAACAAAAGCCAATGGATCAAACCATCAATCCACCTCTTTGGATTCAAAAGTCTACACACTTAATGCTCCAAGCACACACCTAATGCAAAGTTCATGTTACGAGAGTTGGGTTTTTTCTTTTGTTGCATTCATGCTAAGAATGGTTGGTAACATTGAACCCTAGGTGAAATCTTAAGTGGCACACAATGTTAAAGTGGGTATTAAATTAATTTTAAGTGAATGTTAGCTTAACATCGAATCTTCAAAAAGCATAGATCTTGAAATTAAAACATAATTTTAGATAGCAGCCCATTGACAAGGGCCTTAACCCCTAAAAGCCTAAGCCTTTATTTTAACAAAAAGGATGTTTTTATTCACATTTACATATTGAGTTTTTCAAAAATAAAATGAATTTGAAATTTGAAAAAAAAAAGTTTTATAGATGTAAAGTCATATTAGTTGTTGGATTTAATGGCTACACATCACCAATGCATCTATACCCCTAATCATTTGAACTCAAAAGGTGCTTGCATCCTCTATAATGTTTTTTAGGAGTCAAAAATACACATGGAATGCCTCTAATACATGACAATCCAATGCTATATTGTACATACAAGTTCTACATCATTAACAAAAACAAATCTACATATCTCCTTTACCAATACTCTCCTCATCACTTGCAAATTCACATAACATAATTTGACTTTATTCATAATTTTGGCTTTATGTCCCTGAGAAGCCATAAAATTTTCTTGGGCAAGGGATGAAAATATAAATTGGGAGAGTTGTTTTTGGTCAATTCAAATAACATAAGTCCACGTCTTGTATATGTAAATTCGGTCAACTAAACTCCTAATAAAGAATCCCATCCATTGCTAATTTGTTTGTATTAGTCTATTTTATCAATATAATAAATCGTCCAAGTCGTTGTGGAGCCAACACTTGAAAAAACATTCATCATCACTAGCCAATAGTTTTTTTTCAGGGGAAAAATAACCAAATGGAAAAATGTTTCTTTTTAGAATGGCAAAATTGATGTGTCTTCTAGGTGTTTTAGTCAGTCCAATTTCCACCAAAAAAAACTTTTAATAATAAAATTGCCAAATGTTATAATAGGTTCTAGTAGGTCACCAAAAATATAGGAGGCTACAATTTTTTTAATTTCAGTTTATTTAATTATCAAATTTGGCTAAATTGTCTTAGGGGTAATCCCCACTTTAGCTACATGAAAAATTTGAAATAAAACCCTATCACCCCCTTTTAAAAAAGTTGACATAACTCCCTCAATTAACCCCCAAAATGGTATAAATTAAAATATCTTTTATTGGGGCTATAGAAGCAAAATAACAAACTCCCACCCCATACATGCCCCTAATGGAGAGGTGGAGTATGGGCAACATTTTTCCACGCTCTAAAACCCAAATGTCATGATTGCAATCCACTTTTAAAATAATAAATTTCATTATTTAATATATATTTTTACACAAAATAATTGTCTTCATTAAACATATGATACCTTTTTTTTTTGAAAATATGTTTTTTTCCATAAATTATGGCCCCCTAAATTTTCTTAAGTGGATGTAAATGTCCATTTCATCCTTTAAATCAATGTTAAATACACAAAATATCTTTTCATAGTTCTTCTAGGTGTGAATGAAAAGAAAAACATTAACTAACTTTTAAGTCAATTCTAATTAACATAAGTCAAAAAAAAATTGCATGAAGTTATCTAAATATTAGTTTATTTAACACAATGGGGCAAAATACTAGGTTTGATTGCAACTTTAGAAGTCTCCAATAGAAATTTCAATCATCAAAAACCTAACAAACCAAACTACCTTTTTGGATTCAATGTTTACATACTTAAAAAGCTTTTGATAGAAATTCCAGCCACCAGAAAACAACAATAGAAACCAATAGACCAATCCAATTGTTTGGATTCCTAGTTTACACACAAAAGTTTACACAATTTGAAGTCTTTGGTAGATATTTTAGCCAAAAACAATGAAGCTAAAACGAGATATACCAAAGCCAAATTGAGATCATTTGGAAGCATACTAGTGTTGGGTGAGTATGTGGGTTTTAGGTAACATATCAAGTGTACGATGACTTGGGTAACCATTGGAAAAAAAAGACTTGTCTAGGAGGTTGGGTGACCTTGTCCACATTCATACATAGCCCTTGCCTTTGCCTTGTGTGGACTTTTGTTTTTTTATGATAACGACAATGAACTGAACCTTAACACCATTGATAAAGCAACTGAGAAAGAAACACAAGAAGAATGAAAAACTTGAAAAATCTATCTTAAACTTGTCAAGTTCCTTTTCACTCTACGTGTGATTAACATACATTGATACAAAGCAATCCTATATATAATTACAACATGTCTGTGCGTCTGTGCGTCCGACGACGGTTCCGCGTTTTAATTGACTAGCGGAACCGGCCCGGACAATTGGATTCCAAGACCGGAAACCGGCCCGGACAGTCGGATTCTGCAAACAAAAAATCCCCCACAAAAAATCGTTTGTGCCTCTTGTCGCGTCGTGCGTGAAAACCAAGGTCCGGACAGTCGGATTCTGAGACCGGAAACC
>Ga0209208_10009071_pt1 | contig 13122 bp, 13 predicted proteins | sample S1TSphfallax_3_FD_187694 | JGI IMG/M metagenome (GOLD analysis project Ga0209208, IMG submission 187694) | Host-associated microbial communities from peat moss isolated from Minnesota, USA - S1T2_Fd - Sphagnum fallax MG (SPAdes) (version 2) | ecosystem: Host-associated > Plants > Peat moss >...
AAAAAAAAAAAAAAAAAAACCTTAAAATTTTCAGCTTTCATACTTTCAAATAGCCAAATAGCCTGAACCCACCACTAAAAATTATATAAATAAATAAATAAAAGGATCCTTAAAATTTTCAGCTTTCATACTTTGAAATAGCCAAATAGACCAAACCCACCACTAAAAATTATATAAATAGATAAATAAATAAAAGGATCTTTAAAATTTCAGCTTTCATACTTTGAATTAGCCAAATAGCCAAACCCACCACTAAAAATTGTATTAATTATTTAAAAGGATCCTTAAAATTTTCAGTTTTCATACTTTGACATAGCCAAATAGCCCAAACCCACCACTAAAAATTATATAAATAAATAAATAAATAAATAAAAGGATCCTTCAAATTTTCAGCTTTTGTACTTTCAAATAGCCAAATTTAGCTAGATGTTAATGGTTGGTGTACAGGAGAATTTAATAAATTAAATTTAAAAAAGAATAGAAAAAAACCTTGTCTCATTTCTGAGGTTAAGTATATAACCACTAAGGCCTCATTGAAGAAGGTGATGGTACCAGTGCAGGTTTTTAAAATTAAATAATAAAAATAATTCTGTGACACTGATTGGAAATTTTTTAAATTCCAAAAAATTATTAGTAAAATTAGTTAAATTTACACTAGAAAACCAGAAAATTTTGGTTGAAAAGTAAATAGTATCAGAAGATCTATATATATATTTTTTATTTTTATTTTTATTTTTTTAAAATTTATTCTGAAACTCTTCAAATTCAAAAAATTCCAAATTTTGGGCTGTCAAACTCTAATTGTTTAGACTCTAGAGTTTATTTTAATTCTTGGGAAATTAGAAAAATTGAAATTTAAGTGATTTTGGAGGTTTTCAATCGCCAGAAAGTGATATTAAAAAAAAGTAAAAGAATCGCCAGATTTTAAGAATTGTTTTTCAAGTATATAGCCAAAAATATAGAAAAATGACTATAAGAACTTTTATTTCATATGTGACCTATAGCCAGATTTGGCTAAATCTTCCTAGGGACAAATGTCACTTTTGTTTTAAATCTTCCTTCATTTGGATAATCTCAAGAGGGATTTAGCGTTAAATGGCGACAGGTTTTAGACAATTTAAAAAATAATTAAAATTGTTTTTCTACCAAACTAGAATCAGAGTTCAAAATTATTTGTACTATTCTCGAAATTTGGCAAATATTCAGAAAAACGAGAATATTGTGACAGAATATTCTCCCTTTTTTTGTTTTTTAAAAAATTTCTATTTTGAAGAAATAAACGATTCTAGTTCCGGTTCCACTTTGGAGAATCCGTCTCCATTCTTCGGATCCGGTTCTTTTGCATTCGGAACTGGAACGGACCGTTGTGGCAAAGTGGGCCGGGAGCGTCCTCCGCACGAGAGAGGAGAAGCTCTGAAGAGGGCGACGCCGAAGAGAATCTCCTTCCCGGCAAAGGACACGCACAGGACGACGGCGGTTGCAGGTTCTTCTGGAACTCAGCAGCAAAGGACGGGATCACAGATCTCTCTCTCGCTGGCTGGCAAGCAGAGAGAAAGGGAGGGAAGAACGGGGGTGAGAGAACGGCAGGTTTTGTGAAACAAAATCTGAAGCTTTTTGGTTAGGTTTCCAACCAACCTTTTGAAAGCTCCTTTGGCTGACTGGCTTGTAAAGCAAAGGGTAATAATTTTTGTTGGGGTTTTGTCTCTTACCCTGAACGAACGGAGAGCAACATGCAGGGAAGAAGAAGGAGAAGAAGAAGAAAATGTTAGGGATTGTTGAGACGATGATGTTGTGATGCGAGGAAACGTTTTGTAGTCGGTAGTAGCTGTTGGGAATGATCAAGAGTCGCGCTGCTGGATTTGATCTGGTGGCAAATCAAATTCAGGAGGTCATGGGATCGAAGCAGGTTCTGCCGGGGCGGGCGGGGGACGCGGGAGTCGATGACATTCAACTTTTCTGTAAGACACATTTCTGAGGGTTTCTTTCTTCACAAATTGGGGAGGAAAAAAAGAAAATAATTTGCAAGAGATGTGCGCCTAGGGTTTGATGTTGTTTTTTAAGACACATTTGTTCTTGTGCTCTAGAGTGTCTTCTTCTTCTTCTTCTTCTTCTTCTTCTTCGGATGTGAGATCTGTATGTATGTGTATGTGATGTACGCACACATGTGTGCGTTCTGGAGGTTTTGAAATGAAAAGCTTGAATAGAATTTTTTTGGTGTGTGTGCTTTGATAACGAGGTTTCAGTGTGTTCCTGTTGTTGTTGGCAGTGGAGAGATACCTATGACATGATTGATATCAAGGCCAACTGAAATCTGATTCTTGTTTTGTGGAAGAGGAAGTGATTGAGCATCTCACCAGAGGAATTGAAAGGGAGGTTCTTATGAGATAGTCAAGGAAAATTATGCGATAGCGACTGAGGGTTTCTAAAGTACTTGTGGTGCCATATTGGAGTCACTTTTGAGAACTGTGAGGATGTGTAATTTGGCTGCTATTCCATCCCTGGCCACAACACACATGCAACAGTCGCTGGCATGATTGCTCGACAGGGGACCTTAGTGTTGGGAGAGATAGAAGGGCTAGGGACAGAAAGTGGTGTAGGTGGATTCTAGGGCATCTGAGATCCTCCATAGTATTCTTCTTCCTGATTGGTAGGTCTCAGGCATCCAGACAATGGATTGACGCAGCAGCAGGCTCGCTAAGAGATGTCTGAGAGAGAAGTGGAATGAAGGGTTTCTTTGCAGCGGCAGAACTGGCCACATAGCTGTAGCTTCAGGCAAGACAGTTGCCAAGTGCGCAAGACAATCAATCAAGCACAGAAGCTTTGCAGAGTCCAGACATTGTTTGTCTGAGATCAATCAAACTCTAAACAGCTTTCTTGCTTGCTTTCTTAGGGGATGATGGACCATCTTCCTCAGCATTGTGTTGAGATTATTGTGGAAAAGGTTGCACAGTCAGAGGATGTGATTGATGCAGCTGTCTCTCTCGCCCGTCTTTCATGTGCATCCAAGAGCCTTCATGATGCAGCTATGGATGCTGGAGGTTGGAAGGTATCTGTTCAGCTGCACTTTGGGGTTAGCTTCTCCACAAGTAAAAGGGCAGCTGTCATGTTCAAACAATGGTACAGCTTTGCCAGAGAAGAGCTTGCTATCATTGAGTCAAAGAATCAGGAGCTGAATGACCAGAATCTGACAGCTCTTGATGAACTCAGAAGAGAAAAACTGCTTTCAATTCATCTTCGGGTGAAAAATGATGAGTTCACAGTGGCAGAGGCAAACAGGAGGTTTGGCTTGATGGATGCAGATCTGAAATTTCTCAACCAATTGAGGAAAGAGGAGCTGAATGTCTTTGATCGTCTACGAGAAGAACAGCTTACTTTGGCTGAGGTAGAACAGATTTATCATCTCTGTGAAGCTGACCTTAAGCACAAGCACCGGGAAGCATGGTTGGATACTCGGTACAGACCACCAGCTCTAATTCGTCTCTTCCGCTTATTAGATGTTCTGCAAACAGTGCAGCGCAAGCATGGATCTATGGTTGCCTTCCAAGCTCACAGGCTGAAAAACTGGAACAGAAAGCTGAAATATTGGCATCGAGATATGCACGAACAGAAGGAGGTTCAATCAAGGCTGTTGCAAAACTAGATTTTTGCTTCTGGAAGTTGGTCTCTTCTTTCTTCTCCACTCCATCTCCCTGCAATAAAGCACTGACCTGATGCAACAATTTATTAGGTCAGTTTCTTTATCCTTCTCCTGTTTACCTCACTGAAGCACTGAACAAATATATTACATGAGGTTAAGTTTCTTCCTTGCTCTGATGATGAATGCAAGTGCCCAGGGCTCTGTAGGATACAAGATCATATCGTGTTGCTTTCTTCCTTGAGATCGAAGGGAGAGACAACTGGGTGGGAATGTGAAACCCATCTGAAATTGTTTTTCTATTGAGATCAATTGAAATCTGTTCTGGCTTTCTTTCCCTAATCAGTTGTTCCTACTGGAAGTACTGTTGACATGCTTATAACATGCTTGTCAGTGGTATGTGCACTCTTTTTCATCCTCGTGGAATTCTCTGGACAACTGCATTGAGATTCTTTCTGTGCTTGTACTGTTCTAGAATAGTGATTTGCAGAATAGGATTGTGATCAGTGGGTCATCCAGTTTCAGGATTTAATTCAAATTAGTTTGGGTTGCCCAGTGGCATAAATCCAGGCTGACTCATTAAAAGCCAGATTTTAAGGATTTTTTTTCTTTCTGAAATTGCCATATGTAGACAAGAGGTTTCATGTGAAAAAAATGCTCCAAAGTCTCCAAATTTTGAGGAATTGTTTTTTCTTCTGAAATCACCATATTTAGAGACAATAGGTTCTAGCACAGCAAAATATAGCAGGATTCTTTTAAATTTGGCTAATTTCTCTTTTGGATGATTGCCCGTGTGCCTACATCACAAAATTGAAAAAAAGAAAACCCTAATTAGAACACAAGGTTAGTAAGAGGGATTCATCTTCAGTCCCTTGTAATTCTTCTTTCTTGCAACAAAGGGGGTACCACCAAATGATACACCATAGTAACTAGTCAAGCAAGAACCATTGCCACAAATCAAGTCAAACCAAGCTTTGAAAATTTTGAGAATGAAAATAAAATTATTGAAGAATTGATTGAGGGAACATCAAGTTTTTGCACATCTCCTGTGCAAGCATCTTGTGTAGTTGTTGATTTCAACAATTAGCTTGGCCTGTGCTGTTGGCCCAAGTGTTACAACGTTCTCAACTGAGTTTTCCTTCCAAAACCTGGTTTTTTGGAATTTATTTGAATTTTCAGCAGCAAAAGTCATCTAATAATCAATATCTCCCACATTCTGAATCCAAATCTTACCAAATAAATTCCATTAAATCCTGGTCCTCAAAATCTTTCCAACAACACAAAGGCACATTCCAATTCCTCCCAAATTTTCAGCTATGATTTAATTTAATTTGCAGTGAAGAAATCATTCAATATTCAAGAACTTTTGCACCACAAGTCCAAACATCATGGAACCAAGCCAATGCACCACTCCTCATCGAGAGCTTTCCAAAGACACCAAGAACACGATCTGAAGCATCCCAGTTTGGTGGATCTCATAACTACAAAACAAAACAAACTACCTTCCTTCATAGATAGATATGCGGGACTAGCAACAAAAACCATGGCCAGCCATTTAGAATAATCACAATTGTATTGGGTCAGCTTTGATCCATTCTGTTTTCTTGTGTGCACAAAAATGTACACATGTTTGGTACATTCTATGTTTCCTGCAGCAAAGAAATTGACATGACCACAAACTTGCAATTCCATGTTGAAATGTTCAACTTGGACAAAGTCAAGTACCAAAACGAAGTAGCTGTACAACTAAATGTTCTTCTTTCCATGGCATAAAACACACAAGAAGTTTTCATAACTTGAAATGTTACAATTTTTTTCAATATCAAGTGACAATGTGCTCCTCCTCCCTTGGAACAATTTTTTCTTCAACAAGCTGTTCACCCGCTGTTTACTTCTGCACACATTTCAATTTGAAAGCTTTTCTCATACCATCATCCCAAGTTTGGTTCAATGTGCTTACAAAGGAGTCCAAAGTCTGGATGTTTGGATCTGGTGTAAACAGGCACCCAAGCCAAAGAGTCATCATCGCATGTAGAAATCAAATGGCTGGTCTTTTCTTGCCAATTACACTTTGGGCTTCGCATTGCTTCACACTGCCAGTGATGATCAATTGACATAAGATCAAAATATTAATATATTTAAAAATAATTTAAATCAATTATTTGAAGAAAATTAATTATTAAACATCAATAATCCATAATCATATAGATTGTCTCTGAAATCAAATTTGTCTTTTGTTGCCGATTACACTTGGGCTTCACATTGCTTTGCACTACCAATGACGATCAACTAACATAAGGTCAAAATATTAATGTATTTAAATTCAACTTAAATAAATTATTTGAAAAATAATTAGTTATTAAACATTGGCGATCCATAATCGTATAGATTGTCCATGAAATGGGTTTTGTCTTTTACTTGTATTACATTATTGTTATGAACCATGTAGGGTGGTAGTCAATAAAAATTGTAGCACTTCTAGAGGTTTTATCTTACCCGCCTCTTTTTAAATTCTCTTATGACGATATGGGCAAATGCATGCAGCTGAAATTGGGAGTTTTTGTTGTCAAACCCAAACTTATGCCAATCCAACTCCTAAAGATATGACTTCTTAGATAGGGCTAAATAATGAAAAAATTCATTCTCATGAAAAATATCTGAAGGAAATTGCAGATTAAATTGTCATGAATTCAACACAAATTTCATTAAATAATAATATTTAATTTAAATGATTGACAATATCATGTGTGAAATGAATTGCAAGTCTTTGATTATGAGGTGCCAAATGCTTGTGATAATTCTAAAACAATGGTGATGACAAGATTCTTAAATACCATTCTAGAGGTCAAATGTTTTTTTGGTGATTGGAATAGTATCACGGTGATGTGACAATGGTGCAAAACAATGTCAAATGTGTCCGAAAAAAAGGGGGGATCAAAATAATCTACTGAAGACAACATGAAAATAACAAACCCTTTGCAAAATCTGCTCAAATGACATGAAAATCCTCTTCTATAACAAGATTTACAAATTTTAGAAGGATCAGTGAAGGACCCTTCATGGCATTGATCTGCACTATAAAACAAGAAAATTACATGCAATTAGAATTTCCTTCTCATCTCATGAAGCCAATTGAAATTCCTTCTCACCACATGAAGGAAATGACATTCAGAATGGACCATTCTGTGAGCATAGACTACAAATCATGCACCCACCCTTATTCAATCCAGCTTTCAAACTTGACAAGGTAGATATTCATTCCTGATTTAGAGGAGTCTTTCTAGTCTTTGCAGTCTTTGCAACAATCCTTCCAATATTTAATTGATGTTATTCTTTGGCCTTCTTTCTACTTGCTTCTATTTATTTGTGTTTAAGATTGGGTTCAAAATCCTTTGCTCATCTGCTTTTGGAGCCTTTTGCCTGCATTTGGACCTTCTTCTACAAGGTTGCAAGCTTGTATTGAATACAAAATAAGCTCTTCAATGTGAATCCTTATTTTATCCAATGAGCAAGCAGGGCTGCTTCTTTGTTGCAAGTAATGGATGCAGTGAGCTGCCAAATAAAAGACACATGACACAGAACACTCCATATCCCTGATATGAGGATTAACCACATGCTAATGACCGTCAACCAAAGTTGAAGGACAGCTTACAAAAAAAAACCCAACAAGCAAACACATACAACAAGGACTCTGAAACAATAAAAATGGGACGATGGGTGGAAGACAAGATGTCTTCTGCAAACTGCTGCAGATGTAAAATGTCATAAAAGTACACAGTCTCTTCCAAGTGCAAGAAGTGCTTCTTGCAATTGAAAGGATGGGGTGGTGGTGGGTTTGTACAAGAAAGTAAGTGCTCATGCATGATCTGCTATCACATGCCTCCTCTTCTTCTGATGATTGTTTCCAAAATTCCTCTCTCCTCTCATGGTGCTGAATTCCTTGGTCTTGTGCTTGACTTCCCATTCGTGCTTGGAAGGCTTCCATCTTGACAAGATTTCTAGTGATGGGTGTGCCAACCTTCTTCAATCTGCTTAGAGGCATTGTCATTGGCTTTTTCCTGACAATGGCCCTAAGCAAAATGTCAGAGCATGGGGCTGGGATTGTGGCGGTGGTGCAAACCAGGCAGCCAGGAGTGATGGGCTTGTTTAGGGCATCAGTCTTGTTTTCAGAGCCTTCTCCTGCTGCTGTTGTTCCTCTGTCTTCTTCCTCTTCACGCCACAGCTCTGCTTAGAGTCATTGTCATTGGCTTTTTCCTGACAATGACACTAAGCAAGGCCTATCTCACATTCCTCCCATGAACCCCACTTCGCAGCTATCCATCTTTGTCATCATCATCATCATCTGCTGCTGCGTGTAGCAAGCTCTCTCCACAGCTAGGGCACAAAGGGGAAGAGAGTGATAGCATGACAAACATGGAACAATGGCGACAACCCAGTGCCACCATCCCTGTTGTCTCTATGCTGCTGCTGCCGCCACTGCTCTCATCAGATTCTCCCTTCTTTTTCTCTTTGCAGTCTGCTGCAGGTTCCACCGCCACCACCACCTGCCCATTGGCAAGTAGAGAAGAGCTTGCTTCCGAGCATGTACTATCCGTCGTTTCGGAAGAAGCAGCAGTAGTTAGGGCCGCTGCAGCCGCACTAGTATCCCAGTCTGATGATGATGCGGCAGACGAGGACGTCTCAGGCTCCTCCTCGGGCAGACAATCAGCCTTTGGGTGGAAGCGAAACTGCGCTCTCCGCACGCGAGCTCGCACGGATTCGTCCGCTTGCCGAACAAGCTCTCGGGGATCGCGCTTTGCTCGTTTGCCCGTACCCGCGTGCAGATAGTAAAGCTCGTGCGTCTGCAACAAACAAACAAACAAAAGGTTCATAGAGAGCAGCAGTTGGAGCAGCAGTTGCGGCAGCAGACATGAATGGATCGCCTTCTTCAGAAACAACAGCAGTAATTACTGATGGGTAAGCGAGCTTCCCTTACCCTGAGATCCAAGAACTGCTCCCACTCGTCCGGAAGAGGCGATTGCGCATGAAGCTCCACATCAAGCTCCATATCGTTTCCGGCAGCAACAGCACCCGCTTCATCTGGATCCTGGAGTGGTCCTTCTTGGTCATGATGATCCGCTGCTGCGCAGCAGCAGTGTTTCCGTTTGGTGCAACCAGCAGCAGCAGAAGTAATACCGCCGTCGTCGTCGTTGCGAGAGTTCAGCATCTCCAACTGCTGCTGCATTAGTTGCAACAGCGCTAGCGGCCAGGCCTGCTGCTGCTGCCGCGGCTTGACGCTCGCTGGAGGCAGGGTTTGTCCCGGCGTATCTGGAGACAGTGGAGGAGGAGGAAGAGGGGAACATGATACAGTAGTAGTTTTGGTAAGAGGAGCTGGAGCTGCAGCAGCAATGACCGTTGTGGTACTAGAAGGAGGTGGTGGAAGTGTAAGCGCCATAGAAGAACTTGGTGGGTGGGCTCGGATCTCGAGTGTAGAACAAATGCGAGGCGCTACTCTCCCTGACCTCCCCATTAGGTACTTCTTTCCACAACAACAACAACGTTCAAAAGAACTCCTCTCGAGAATCTATCTTCTTCTTCACCCCACAATGAACACCTGCTGCTCTGCTGTTATTGTTTCCAGGTAAACCTCCTGAGACCTCAGGGATCCTTCTAACAACACCTCCTCCTCTTGCTAATCTCCTTCATTCTGGACACAACTGCCACTCCTCAATTCCCTGAAAAACAAACAACCCACAAGCTCCCAACTCCTCCAACTCACTTGAGAGAGAGAGAGAGAGAGAGAGAGAGAGATACACACACACACACACAGCGCAACAACAAACACAAGTGTGACGACACCCACAAAAACTGACTTTAAAACCGACGGTTGCAACAAACAAACAAACAAACAAATGAAACACAAATGAGAACGAGAGTAGCAACAACAACAACAACAACAACGGCCAGCAGAAGACCTGAATCCCGAACCACGGAGCTTCTTCTCCAAGCACAACACACTTCACTTCAGTGCAGCAATGCACTATTGCCGGGAAACAAAAAAAAACACACACACACACAAACACACAAAACTTCCGCAACTCCTGCAACAACCAAACAAGGGAGAGACCCCACCAAAAACAAAAAGAATAAACTAAACAAAGAAAAGCTTGCAGACAAATGTAGCACTTAAAAATCCAAACAAACAGACAAAAGATAAAGAAAAAAAACTGAAATGCGAAGAAGAAGAAGAAGAATCGAACTACCCCCAAGTTCCCACAACAAGAAGCTCTAACAAGAACAACTACAGGCAAGCAGATCAACGAGAGAGAGAGAGAGAGAGAGAGAGAAAGAGAAGACCACTTGGAGAAAAACCAAACCCAACCAGACTAGACCAAACCAGACCAGACCAGAGTCTACTAGACTAGACCAGACCAGACAAACAACAAATGCAGAAAGTGGGATTTTCTTTAGGAGAGAAAGATGGAGAGAAAGATGGAGAGAAATGGGAACACACAAAATTGGAAAGAAAGAAAGAAAGAAAATTGGGAAGAAAGAAAGGAAATTGGAAGAAAGAAAGAAAGAAAGAGAGAAAGAAATAAGAAAGAGAGTAAGAGAGAGTTAAGTAGGTAGCTGAGAGAGTAGGGTAGTAGGTTGGAAAATTTAATAGGAAATTGGGGGGGGGAAAATAATGACATATTTTCAGTTTATATTTTATACTTTCTACTTCCAACAACCAACCCAACTACAACAACCAACCACCCAACCCAACCCAACCAACAAAACCAACCAACCAACCAACAAAACCAACTAACCAACAAAGCAATCAACATGAACAAGTTCTTCTAATGAGCTTATTTAGAAACAACATTACTTGCAAACTTAGGTCCTTACAAACTAGCTACCTACCTATTAGGTCTCTACAAGCTCCCCACCTTCCCCCCCCCCACTAAACCCCCCTTAACCACCTACTACTAACCCCAAGCAAGCAATATACATAGCTATTATACCCACCATTATACCCGTCCATTAAGCTTGATGGCTCTCCTTTTGCATCAAGCTCCTTTTGCATGAACATCATCATCATCATCATCTTCATTATTACTAGTAATGAATTGACAATGGGTGGCTTTATTTTTGGGGTAAGTCAAATTAAATTAAAGGGGGGGGAGGGGAGGCGGGGTGTAAGAAGATGAGGGAAAGAAAGTACTAATAATAATAATAAGGAGATGGTGTGAAGATTTTATTTTTTAAGTAGTTTTACTTAGGATTCTCCCTCACTCTTCCCGTCCCCACCACCAAAAAATAGAAGGGAAACACAATGCACTAAATGGGGAAGGAGAAATTAATGAGCTACCTAATAGGACTACCTAATAGAGCATTGAGGGTGCTTCTTGTTGATGGGAAATAGTGTTTGTGTAACCTTGGTTGGTGGGTGAGTTACTAAGGTCTAAATGCTAAAGGGACAAAAGTGTCATGGAGATACCATACGTGTTTGTTTCTTTGTTTGTTTGTTCTTGTGTGTGAGTGTGTGTGTGTGTGGTGTTTTTATGAATATATTTATTTATTTTATTTTATTTTTATTTAAAAAATATGTTGCCTTGCATATCATTTAAAAAATGGAATTGATTGATTGTTATTTATTTTTTGGGATTTTTTTTTTGGGGGGTGGCTTTGCTTATGTTTTTTTATAATAAGCCCACAATAGTTGGGGGGTATTTATATAGGGTGGAATGGGGATGAGCGGATTAATTTGATTTGAGAGTGAATTCAATTGGATTTTCTCTCCTTTTTTGTTCTTTTGGTGAAACCTTAAACCCTAAACCTCTTTTGGTGATCCCACCCCCAAAAGGTAGGTTCTTCTTCTTCTTCTTATTGGTCTTAAAAAAAGTAGTAGTAGTAGTAGTAAGGGGAAAGAGGTAGTTGGGGAATCCATAATGAGAGCACCTAACTCTTACCACCCATGCATGCCCCCCACCCATCCATTGTATGCAAAGAAAGAGATATAGGTAAAAGCAACAACAAAGTAAGTACTTCGGTTTGAGGGCATTGGACATGGCCTCCACAATCTTGTTTTATACTATATTATTAGTGATGATGAAACCCTAAAACTTCATTTAACGAAGCACTTAGCAAAGGGGGGAAAAGAAGGAACAAAGAGAGAGATAGAGATGACTCAAGTCCAAGCCAAAGGAACAAACCCCAAAGTAGATCACAATGGGACACATACATAAGAGGAACTCACTACCATATGTGTATACAAAGGCATGGAAATCCACTCTTGAACAAACACATTTTTAGACTCAACTTATTACTCCAATCACACTTGTCTTCCCCGAAGCAAAAAAGATGGGAGAAAATTAGGGTTTACATTCTACATTGGATCCCAAGTTCCAACTACATTGAAAAACATAATTTCAAAAGCCCTAATAAGTAACAATTTCTTCATTCATCAACTATAGGTACCCATGATATCCGTTCATAGGGCCTTTAATTTTGTTGGTGTAAAAAAAGCACACACCCACTCTCACTCCTCTTAACTTCTCATGGGTCGATTAACAACAATTTATTTCCTTGGATATTATATATCCCTATTCATGTTTTTAAAGGATCGACACCAAACAACGGTACAAAATAACTCTTCCCATGTCCGGATTTTGTGCCATACCTCCAAATATTTCACTATGTTTTTGTAGCTATCTATCTCCGTAACATTAAAAAAATCGGAGTAATTATAGAAGTCGTAGCAAATATATGATATGTACCAACTCCCTTTCACCTTCATGTCTTTATTCTTCCCAATGGCCTTAACTTACTCCAAGTCACTTACTTAGTTTGTGTGGCCGGCGGATGTCTCCCCCTAAACCCTAAACCCTTCCATATAAGGTGCGTCCTCTTATGTTGAGGTTGAAATATTATTAACAAGGGTTTTTACAAGTTTGGGTTAGGGTTTAAGAAGTACACTCAACAACCACACCAGATCATTTAAAACTAGGAGGAAAAAAATGATTCGAGCTACACATGTGTTCATCACCACGGTTTGAAACTCTCACACTTCAAAAGAAAAATCATGACTTGAGTGTTTGTCCTTGTTGTGAGTGAGAGATTTAGGGTTTTCATCACTTCATAGAATCCTAGTATGGGAAAAACCCTTGTCACATTGTACTACACTTGTGAAGGCTAGCTCCCATTGGCATCTCCTATTTTTTGCGCCTCCGGCCTCCAAGCTACAAAACTTCCAAGTAAGGGAGGCCCTTGGCAAGCATGGCCTTCTCCTATAATGAACCCTAAAGCCTATAATAAACCCAAATTGTCTTTTGAGGGGGGGGGGGCTTTTGTGTGATTGTTTGGATTTTGGTGTGTTCCCAATGTGTTCCCCAACATGTTCTCTCTCACTAGCACCTCACTTTGTCCCATATGCTTTGCCCAATGTTGTCCCTCTTGGAACCCACATAGATAGATGTGAGAGTATTTATATCCTTTTAATGTATAGAGTGAATGCTTGTTTAATT
>Ga0209208_10009073_pt1 | contig 13121 bp, 5 predicted proteins | sample S1TSphfallax_3_FD_187694 | JGI IMG/M metagenome (GOLD analysis project Ga0209208, IMG submission 187694) | Host-associated microbial communities from peat moss isolated from Minnesota, USA - S1T2_Fd - Sphagnum fallax MG (SPAdes) (version 2) | ecosystem: Host-associated > Plants > Peat moss >...
GGTTTAATGGTTGTTGCTAGGTTTTTTCATAAAGTTGTTGATTCTTTAATGTTGAGCCTATATAGTGTTGGTCATGCAAGTGAAGACTTGACATCCCATACTTATTATTTGTTGAGGGGGGATGTAACTAGAATTTTCCAACTATGGTGATTCATGGAGCCAATTAACTTGCTAAATTTTGCAAATGATATTTTTTGAATGAATTTGCTTACAAGTGAGCTTTATTTTTTAGCTTTGTTGTTGCATGCAAATGCATTTCAAATTTTTATTTGTCTTTGATGGCTATACTCAACCCACATTCATAGTTTTTAGCAAAGCCAAATGGAGTTACACTCACACTCTCTACAATAATGCTTACCCAAATTCCAAGAATTATCAATAGATACTCTTGTCAAACTATAAAGAAATTGGCTTACAATTACATTGTAACATTTAAAAATGTCTAAGTATAAATAATGAAATTAGGTTAGAAGTAATTAATTACAATTCAAAATAGAAGGATAAACTAAAATCTAAAAAATTATGTTAAATAATTAAGAAAATTTTAATTTAATAATTTAGTGTTGTAAAAAGTCAAAGTGGGGTGTCTCAGAACATTTCAAATTTCACCTTACCTACCCAATGAAATAATTATTGTTGATTTACAACCATAATGTAAGCAATCTAGAGGTTATATATTGCAAGCATTTAGAAAAAACAACTCCCTTCTACTCAAAGGATCACAATCATCCATCCAACCTAGCTAAAATGTGACCATTTTAGTTGAATGGTTGTGTTGGTTTAGGAAGCTCATGTAGCCATGCTAGGAATCTTATCTTTTGCAAAACAAATAACTTGCATTCTATTTATTCATAATAGATTATTTTCTCTCAATACCACAAATGTTGATTAAGTAAATTATTGGAAATAGAAACGATGTGCAATGTGCTCCTCTATTAAATAATATTTGTAAAATTGGTTTGCATATATTCAACAACCTAGGAAATTGAAACTTTGCATGGATGTGAAAGGCAAATAGCAAAATATGTTTGCTTTGACAATATAACAATATTTTCTTGTATATTGTATAGGAATAGTAGTAATCGACTAATTTATTATGCACCCCTAGCACTCCTACATGTTTACTCGTGTTCCATATGTCCAACTCATAATAATGTTATGTTTTTATAAGGTTTGACTAAGTAGCATTTTGAGATTAGTTACAAAGAACTATAACTTTATCCTAGTGACAAGGAACTCATTTAGAGAAGTTTTTTTCAGAATTCATCATGTGGTCATGCTCATGAAGAATTCCAAATGGATTCATCTTGAACAATTCCAAATTTCATCCAAAGTTGAAGGTGGTTGAGTTAGTTTCTTTGAAATATATATTAAGAACAAACCTTTGTCCACATTGCACATGCTTTCTCTCCTTCTCTCCTTGTTTGCTTTTTTTTTTGTGTGTGAATCATTATTTCGAACTAGAACTTTGGTATCCAAAGGACAAAACTCATTTGGTATCCAAAGGACAAAGTGTGGGGTTCAATATCTAAAACAAGGAATCATGCAAAAAATATGAAAAACAAATGGCATTGAAATTGAGGTTACCGACATGAGATTTTGTTTTGTTTTACGCATAATGTTTTGGAGCACAATGTCCAGCATATTTGAACTCGCTAACCAATGATGATGTGCCTTCTATGTTTGTTCCTTTCTAAACTTGAACTTTTTATGTGAACGAAATTTGCATAAGGGATTGAATCTTTATTTCCTTCCCATATTGAGTTACCATTCAACTACTTATACGTTTCAGATGAGCAAAAGGGTCAACATTTTTCTCTACATAGATAATCTTGTCCTTGGAATGAAGAGAAGTAGTGTGCCAAACAACTTGTGAACGCATATTGGCTTAGAGCTAAAACCAATTGACTTGGTATGCAAAGGGTTCACCGTAAGCCAATTGCAACTCATCAAATGATTGTTCATGTCCTAGGTTAATCAAAGTTTTTTGACTAAAGCCCTTCAAAACAATAAGAGCTCTCTCTTGAACAATGAAAATATCTCATGACACATAATTTGTGCAATTTGGTACCTTATTATCAAAGAGGGAAAGTGAATTAATGTGTCAAAAGCTCCTTGTCTATTGTTTAGAGTGACCATAATCATGCAATTTTTGTCACTCCAAATCTTCCATATTTAATATTGAAGGTTCTCAACCTATTGGGGGAATCAAGGAATGTCATAAAAGAATTTCTTGAATCACAAAAATTGTGACAATATGTGTAGTAGCCACATCTTGTGTAGTAGCTAATATCATATGGTCAGGCACTTCCCAAAGCATCAACGACTTAAGATGTGAATGCAACAAAATCCTTTGCACATTCCGCTTTGAACATGTCATGAAGAGCTCTTTCATCCCCCCTCTCTGTGTGTGCAATATATGTATTCCAAGTTTTCCATATCCATCAATCATGGTGTAAGTGCGGGTCATTAGGGCAGAGACCCTTGTGACATTCATGGAGCACAAATATGAAGTCCCAGCTTTTGCAGTAACCTTGTGTTTCCATAATGCAATTTGTGAAGGGTCACAAGGATATGTGGAATTTGCCAGAGATGGGATTCCACAACACAAATGCAGCTTCCATGGAAATCAACAAGCTTTGCCAAACACAATTTCCTTTTGTTGCAAAGCTTTTTCCTTCATTCAACAGGAGACAACAAGCTGCATGTGTATGATAGTAGCTTTTGTGGAGACAACAACAGAAATTTGTCTCTGAGAAATCCTCAGCAGTTAGTGCTCATGCAAGAAAAGACCCAACAAAAAATTGCAAAAAAGGACAGGAAAATTGTTTCCTTGATCTTACAAAACTGATGATACAAATTGCGGTGCAAAGTTTGTTGCTGTTTTGCAAAAAAACCTTTACACAAGAACCACTTCTAAATTCAAGCCTGAAATTGGTTTTGAGCTTTGGATCAGCTGCACTCATCATCTTGTTCATCAGAGTGCGGATAGCAGCGGTTTACATTCTTACTATTTGCTGAAGCTCGGGATTGATTTCTTGGCATGCCTTTCTACATGTTGTGAGTTTTTCTACTTCTTGTTGCAGGTGGTGCTAGCAGACATCATAGTGTTGTTGCTGGCAGTGCGTCAGAGCATTTTTGCTCCTAATTTGCAAACTTTTATACGTATTGTACATGATTTCTCCTTCAGCTCCTCTAGTCTACAAGCTGAAGCTCCTGGTACATTGGACCAGCAATGGCTTGCTGCATCACAAGCATAGGGTTGATCTCTCCATCGTTCTGCAAGAAAACCTTGAGCAAGTTTTTACTGAATCCAGACACCATAGCCACGCCCTTCTGGTTCTTCACAACAGGTGTACTCCTGGAGTCTCGCAAGTTCCAGAAAACAATCTGGGGTGGATGATCTCCATAGCCAGCTTTCTTGAACTTGTTGCAGATGACCATGTAGTCTGTGGCTTCCCAATCGCTGCCGGCCTCTCCCTCGGTGGCTTGGTCAAATTCCATATCGCTGAAGACGAACAGACGCTTGATCATCTTCTCGGGAGGGAGGGAGTGCAGCAGCGCCTTACTGAGGATGATGTCGAAGACGGCTTGGAAATCGGTGTTGAAACCCCAATCCATAGACTTTGTGAAGCGATATCTCTCGGCGATCGTTTCTCCCTTCACCAAGTGCAGTTGCGGCTGCGAGCTGAAAGTCATGATGTGATTCTTCCATGGCTGCTCGCACAGATCGGATACCAACAAACCCAATGCAATGCAAACCTCCATCGGAACCCCAGCCATGCTCCCGGAGACGTCGCAAACTGCCATACAATTGCTCAATGAGCCTTGCTTCTTCATATCCTCCACCAGCCGTTTCCACTGCAGCTCCGACACCTTCCCTGCTTCACCTTGGTCCTCTTTCTCCACTGCCTCCTGCACGATCTGGTGCGGAAGCAAAGCCCCGGCAGCTAGCTTCGCTTTGCCTGCTGTGACATCCTCTAGGAACTTCTTGAACCTCTCTGGGTCTTTCTTCTCGAAGATCTCTTTGTAGTTCTTCATGGCAACGGATGCTACTCTGTTGTAAGGAAGCTCTTCCCATCTGCTCGCGCTCATGTACACTTCAGGAAGCTCGAGACATCTTCGCAAAGGGACAAGCACCTCCTTCCGTAGCCTGTCGCGCACACGGTAGGCGTAGTGTGCATCCTCGAGATCTGCGTACTCTGGGAACGAGGATTTGAGGAATAGGCGACGGGCGATGCTCTCGCACATGAGTGTGCGCTTGTCGTAGGATTGATCCAACGAAGGCGCCCACTTCGCAGCGAGACTCAGATCGAATTGCCTCTTCTCCGCGAGCGCTAGCACATCTTTCGCCAGCTGATCCGCGAAGATCTGTGCAACTGCCGAGTGCAAGAGCTTGAATCTCGAGTCCTGGGAGTATTTCTCGACGGCTCGCTCAGCAAGCTCGGCTGTCACAATCCGCCGCTTTTTTCTAGCTTGCTCTTTCATGGCCTCATCCTTGACCTGCTGGGCGGCAATTCTCTCGGCTTGCGGGAGAAGAGTTCCATCCTCCTTCGCAGCTCTAGCTGCAGCACCCTTCCTACTCTTGTACGCTTCCCTTGGAGCTCCTTTCCCACAAGCGAGTGCATAGGTTCTCATGATCTGTCTGTAAGCTCTGATGTTTCCCGCGGCCTTCTCCTTAGCTTTGAGCTTGAACTTCCCAAAGCGTACAACTTCATTATGCTCCTCTTTTTGAAGGAGCCGGAGCTGGGTTTCTTGGGGACCTTCGACAATCCTGAGCACCAGCTCCAGCAGATCCTTGTAGTATCCAAAAGCCGGGATGCAACCCAAGTTCGCAAGTAGAGTTGAGGGATGATGGTGGTATAGCCACAAAGCCGCTGTGTAGAAGCTCTCCTTGTCTGATTTCCCCGTCCCTCGTACCGCACGCAGCTGGAAGACGAGCTTCAGAGCCGTGCTAGCGTCCTCCTTCCATGCAAGCTCCAGAAGCTCCGCCACTCTCTGCGAGCTTGTACGTGGAACCACCTGGAAGAAGAAATCAAGGCACGCGTTTCCGGATTCTAGAAAAGTTGTCGACAGATTTTCCGTCAATCCCAGTGTTGGTAGATGTCCGGAATTATTTTCGTGCGTGCTCTCGCCCTTGAGCATCTCCAAAAATGGCTCATGGGGCAGTTCCTCAGAATCATCATCATCATCATCCTGTCTCACCTCGTTAGAGTTCAAGTTTTCTTTTTCATGAGATTCCTGATCCTTCTCCGGATTCTCCCGCACAGTTTCTGATTCAAGAGACTTTTGTAGTGAGAGCGACTGCAACAGCCGCTGACGATCTAGCTCCCCATGCAGGTCAGCTAGTCCAGCGCCCACATGAACTGCGACAACTGGAGGACCTACTAGTGGCAAAGCTTCAACTGTTGCCATGGTCGAAGAAGCTCTTGAGACAAAATGCAGAATCTCTGGAAATCCTGTCGCAACAAACAAAAATCCCCTCTACGTTTCCCTTTTGAATTCTCGACTATCTAGCCAGCTAATGGAAATCCTCTCTCACACAACAAAAATCCCCTAGGTTCCCCTTTTGAATTCTATACTCCCTAACAAATGGGGACCACTCCAGAATTGCCGGTAGAAGCTGAGACGCTGCAAAAACCAGCTGAAAAAACGACTATGGAGGAGGAGACAAACAAATTTACAAATTTACAAATGCGAGACGAATCTCCAAGCTTGCACGATGCAGGAAGTGCGCATATGCCAAAAAAACTGGCCAACGGGAAAGAATTAGGAAAACCCACTCAAGAGGAAGAAGAGAGTGTGCGCGATGGAAGGGAGAGAGACACCGCAGAGTGAGAGGCAGGGAAGAAGAAACATGGCTATTTATGAAATGAGCAAGCAGCAATGAAACGCACGCGCAGTGTGAGTGAGTGAGTGAGTGAGTGAGAAGCAGTCAAGTCGGACAGTGTTGGAGTGAGGAGCAGTCAAGTCGGACGGTGCTGGAGTGAGGAGAAAGGAAACTTGGGACGCAAGAGTCGGTTTTGGGTTTCAGAAATAAAAAGGTTGTTAATATCAGTGTTTTGTTTTTGGGCGACTTTTCTTTTTCAGAAAATAAAACCCCAAACACGAAAACATTTGTGGTTTAAATAAATAAAAAGAGATTTTCGCCATTTTTTCAAATAAAAACAATTGAATTACCCACATCTGGACCTAAGCACTTCCTAGGTAGCCAGCCACTTGTAATAATAGCACTTTTGAAAAAAAATGTTAAAGCCCACTTTAGGATAATCGCCATTTAATGTTGAGGTTCCTCACCAGTGTCTCTACTTAAGGAGTTTGAAAACAAAAGAATTTAATTCTAATCTGAAGGTATATATATATATATGATACTATGGATACTAATAATTTATGGGGGTTTTATATTTATGGTCTTGCGAGAGCTTTGGCAGGTATTTGTGATATTATTCATATAAATGTGGAGCTTCAGGTATTTATCTAAGCTTGAAATATCTATCTGTGAACCTATCTATGTAGGTTGTTATTTTGAGACACCTGCACCATCCTCATCTCAATGCAAATTCTTTGCTGTTTTTGGTTCTTTTTTTTTGTTTGGAAACCATGTGAGGATTAGAAGGTTTCTTCCCCAAGAAAACCAAGATCACAAAAGGAGTGTTCACCTGATGAAGTAGCCTAGTGTCAAGAGCTAATTAAGTAGCCTATGTTTTCCTTTTGTTTCCATCTTGGAAAAAAGCTCCACCTGTCCAAATTCTTTTAATAGGTAATCCCAACTTCTTGTTCCTTTTCATACTTAGGTAAGAACATCTCCCAATGGTGCTCAATATGTGATCCTCTGAAAATATTTTTCACATCCAAGTTTGGTTATGTATTCATTTGCAACCCCACCCATAGAACTGAAACTTGGACAGCAAATACGTGGGGGATTACTAATAGCAAACCACCTGGACCAATCATTATGATGGGCCAAGGAGAAACACTGAGCAGTAGTTAGATCAAATTTATTACACTCTTTTCTGTAGATGCACAGCTACTACGCCTTTTACGAGCCACCGCAACGTGCCAAATTATACTGAGCCAAACCGGCAAATGTTTGGCAATTTTGGTTGAAATGTTAAAAGGAACTTGGGTCTTGAGAGCAGTATTTTTCTTTTTCAGTGGTGAAATGTAGCCACCTTTCTTTCTCCCCATAAAATAACAACAGAAGCATCAATATAGTATAGTATAGTGTGACATGGTGTGATTCATATTATTAATTAGTTTGGAGGGTGTGGAACCTCAACATTTTTCCTTGTGGTGATAGACCTCTCTGATTGGTTCACCACCCAAAACAAAAAATATCGACTTTTGACACATTGACACACTCCTAACATAGAAATTGTCCACATGGCCTACTAATTGGCATGAATTTAAGTGAACAAATTGAAACTTTTTGTAAATCTTTGTGCAAAAGACAACTTCTATTTCCACTAAGCATGCAACTCTTTCATCTCTCCATAGCACAAAGAAGAACAAATAATAAGAGAATAAAAAAAAGAGCGAAATGACCTAAAAAGAAAGCAATGAATTGATGAAAAAGATTGATAAAATAGAAAGGAAAAAGACATGTGGGACACCCATGTAAGGGAAAAGAATACAACTTCTTTGGACCTCTACACTCACTTTGCAAACTAAACCAAAATACATGGCTCTATGGCACGAGGCTTTTTTTTAATTTCACATTATTCTTAAGATGACATTTGATGAATGGAGATGATATTGGTTTATTGTTATATATTTGAAATGTGTTTGATAGTTTGAATACTATATAAATTAGTTTGTGAAAATTTGGTCAATATGTTTATCATACACTTGATTTTGATTCATTCTTGAATGTATTTTTATATATGTGGTTCAATTTTGATCCCACTTTTGTAATGTTATTTTTTAATTGGAATTTTGATTGAAATATATTCATAGAATCTATCAATTATTGTTTTATTATTATTAATGTCATTTAATATGTTGATATTATAATCTCGTAAGATAATGAGTGGACAATCACGTGGGGAATTTTCAACCAAGATTTTTAGTGTGCTGAAAAATATAGAAATCAAACAAAAATGACTTTTATAGACACATATGAGTTTTAATGTTAAATGTAGGTACTATATATTCATATTGTTCTATTATGAGAATGTAAGAGCATTTGCATGTTGTAGATCATTATCAAACCATGGTCACCATAAATTGAGATATAAGAATATTTTGATATATTTATGATTTTTTCTATGCCATTTGATGATTGTCTTTTTGTTCTCAAACAACATATAACATGTGAATGATTAAAAAAATTCAATTGAAGAACAAAAAAAAGGTCCAATTTCTAGTGTTTTTAATTTCTTCATTTTTTCAACTACACATTGATTAATGTGAAAGTTGTGATGTTTGAATGAAGTTAATAAATATAATCTTTCTTTTGTTCGAATGCAATAAAAAGTTCTGTATGATAGTGCATTACTAGAATCAAAAACCAATTTGCCTAACAATAACTTTTGTGATCAAAGAATGGTTATTGTTAATATTAATTGAATTGGAAATTGAATTATTGCTATAATATGAAATTATTTTTTGTCAATTCTTACGTCTTTGATAATTGGCTCAATTAATGTTTAACGTAGTTGAATATTATTTGTATAATGGTTGTTGTGCATTACAAGATTGGTGCCCAACATTACTGAAAGTAACAAATTCAATTGCCACACACATGAAAACATGTTCAAAAATTCAAAAACATTCACCTGCAAATTGCAAGAATTTATGTTCACAACAATAACAACAAAACATGTTTCTCCTCTGTATTTTGGAATTTCAAAACATGAAAAATGAGATTTTAACACTACACTATGGGTGTAAACCACCTTTAAACACACAAAAATTGGAACACCATTCACATTGCAACATTGGAGATGGAGCATGAATAAGTTGCAAAACCAATATTGTTTCCATCTTAATCACAACTTGTTATTGTTCCAACAAAACATGAATTACACATTCCACATTGGGAACAATATCAAAAATGGATGTTGATGAAAAAGAGGTCATGATTGAGGTGTTATAAGATTATTGCATATGTTTTTGAGTAGGAGTAAATGTTCAATTTTTTATAATCTTTTTCACGTAGCCAAGATTTCGAGCATGGAATCCAAAGTAAAGGAGGGGCAATGTTAAGGGATTAGCAGGCATGTAAAATACATTGAATAGGTAGGCAAATGACTAGACATGTGGATAATCTCAAAATTGGTTTTGATTTAGACATAAGGTAGATTTTTTAATATTGTTGTTCAAATGGGGTTTTGAATGGAAATGGGGCAACATTCTCTTTCCTCCTTATTTTTAGTGTGTATCATTCTTTCCAAGTTTGGATGTTTTTTGAGAACACTAATTTGTATGTGGTACAAGAAGTAAAGGTTAGATGGAAAAAACTAAAAGGAATTAAAGATTTGCATAACAAATCTAGCCAATATTTGTAAGTAAAAGACCTGCCAAGACTACTAGTAAAAGAGTTATTAGTAGATTTGAAAACTAGTAGTTTAAACATAATTTTGATACTTATTTTGAATGTGTTTGCATAGAAATAGAAGTTTGTATTTACCACACCCATTATATCATTGGTGCCTCCCTTTGTTTTCTCATCAAATTGATTTGCACTCACACCTTCCCCTCACATTTTCTTTTGACATTAGTCACAAAAATTTGCATCAAATGAAAAAGAATGTTGAACAAAAACAAAAGAATGGTAAGTTGAAAAGTTTAGGGAAAATGATAAGTAACATGTTGTAATGCCTCCTTCACCCATCCAATTTCTTAGGTGAGTAGGTGATTGATATATTGATGGAAGCCCCTCACCTCACCTCTTTCACCCCTCCAACTTGAAAAACTAAAAAAAAAATGTGAGTAGGTGAATGTCTCCTTCACCCTTCCAATTTGAAAAATAAAAAAGAAAAAGAAAATTAAAAATGGGTAGTTGATTGACAGAAGCCCTTCTAACTAATCTTCCCTCATCTTTCAGCAGTCCACGTTATACAAGGGAAAATTACAACAAAATGTTAAATGTCAATTAAGTATTAATCTGTGTTAAGCTAGATCTAAACCTTTTTATGTTTTTCTTTTCATTTCATGCTTATAATAGGTTAGTTATCTTAGTCAATAGTCAAAATCTTATCCATTAAGCTCTTCTCTTCAAGCCCTATACTCACTCATTTATCTTTCTTTAATGCCTCTTAAAAGAAGCAACAAAAGTTTTCCTTTAGTGTTGTGTCCATTTGACCAACCCATGAATGAGAAAAGAATAAAACTATTTTGGACCTCCACAACCACCTTGCAAACTAAACCAAAACAAAAGTTTGTCTCTAATGTTCTTTCCATGTGGCTAACTCATGTAAGTGAAAATAAATAACACTACTTTTGAACCTTCGCAACCACCTTGCAAACAAAATTAAAACACAAGAATATGACACAAAAAGTCACCCATGACCCTCAATAGAAAAGAGAACACTCACAACCTACCCACCCCACCTCACCCCCCGCCCTTCCTTCTAAAAGAAAAAAAATCTTGGGCCTCTTGTGGATCTTGTACCCATTTGGCTGAAAATGTGTGGGCAAAAATCTTCACATGGTTAGAAATTCTAGTTAGTAGGGTTTAGGGTTTAGTAAATTGTAGTAAACCCTATTCTGTAACACTCTTTTGTATGTATATGTATCCCTTGGTACAAGTGTCCTTGCATTTTGTACTTTTTAAGCTTCCATTGTGGCACATAGTTAGTGGTTCCCTGTCATGTGTAAAATGTGTTCTTAGCTTCTAAAATGGAGAACTGAGAGCTCCATTCTTGTTGGTTGTTTTTTTAATAATTATAATATTTGAACACAATAACAAAATGCTACTGCTTGAGAATTAACAACATCAAACCAGTGATTATTTTATTTTTATTGTTTAATTTCAATTCTCAGATGTTTTGTAGTAAAAATGCATGTTGAGTAATTTTTTTGTCGCTAAAAATTTAATAAGAAATTTAAGGTAGACTTTTCACAATTGAACTCTATAAGCAAAATCCTATTGTGCGGTTCTTCTTTTTTTGAGAGAACTTTCAATCTGGGTTTTGATTCTTAAAAACAAATTCTACAAGTTCTTCAAGTGCGATTGAGTTTTGGTTCTTCCCCATTTAAAAACCTTCAGTTTCAATTTTGACACTTTTTTGCAAATTCTCGAACCTTCAAGCTCCATTCAAAACCAGGTCTGGTTCCATGCAAACATTACACACTCCCCTATACTAATTATGGTATAAAATAGAAAGTTTTATATCAAATTAAAATCAAGGTCTATATATAAATATGAAGTTCAACAACTAATAAAAATTAATATTTAATGATGAAATTGAGCCTACTTGTCAACTTTTTTACTAAAAAAATCAACTTTTCCTATTAAAAAAATGTGCCACTATTTTTTAGAGTGTTTTTCTAGGTTCCAGTTTCAGGTCTGAATTTAGCCAAATAAATAAATAAATAAATTTCCAATGTTTGATTCCTGTGCCAGTTTCAACCAAAAAAATTAAATGTCAGCTCAAGTCCAAGTCACAATATCTAAACATCATCTTAAGTACTAAGAATATCTCTCAAGACTTCCACATAATATACACACAAATACACTCCACAAAACTTTTTCACTTTGCATGTAATGGGGTTTTTGTTTTGGGTCAATTTTGGTGATGTAGCCAAAGTGGTGATGATACATAGAAAGATTTAGCCAAATTTGGCTACAAGCTAAATATGAAAGTAAAATTTTTACAACATACTTCTACATTTTTGGCTACCTACTTTTTTAACCATGTATAGAAATCTGGCAAAATTTCCTAAATTTTGGTCGAAATATGGCTATTGAAAATCTTTAAAAAAAACACTTGATTTTAGCACTTTTAATTTTTAATTTTTCTTCTTTGGCTCTATATAGATATAGAAAAAAAGGGCTGCTCAAGAGCTCAAAGCAATATTAACAAAGAATCTTGGGTGGAAGTGGGATTGAGGAAAACTAGATCAACTTCGCATCTCCCATTCCTAGAACATCCAAGTCACATTAACTTTCTTCACCTGAAACTGCCAGATGTGGGTTCTTTCAAAGTGGGTTGAGAAATAGTGAGGTGATCATAGAAACTCTTTCACCCACAATTTGATCAAATTAATTGCAGTTGGATTAGTGGGTGGGTGACAGACATAGAAACTGGCCCTTAGCACACCAAACTACAATGTGCATTTTCTTGCATGGACTATGAAATTTTCTTGCATGGACCCTAAACCCTAAACCCTAAATAAAAGTGCTCTCTGAACCGTGTGAGATGTACTAGGTTCACTAAAGACATAAAATTAGGTGTTGCCAAGAGCTTTTGTGAGAAAATCTGACAAGAAAGTGCAAGAAAATTCCTTTCATGAAGTTCAAAAGAAAGATGCAGAGTTTGCCAATTACGTATGAGATTATGTCTCTTTGATATCCAAGCTTTGCCTCATTTTGAAGGTGGATAACTGCTCATAGCTTACATGATAGCAACAGATCAGCAAGGATGAAAATAAGGATTAGGGTCTAAGGTTTAAGTTTCAGTCTGAAAAAACAGAGAATAGGAAGGTAAAACAAAACCCGAAATTGACAAGCTCTTTATACGAAAACGATAGTCATATTCAAAGTTCAAAGACCTTCAAACAACGACATATATGTTCTTGATTTGAGCCTTCAAACAGCAACATGTATGTTATTCACCACCTGCTGTAATATCCGCAGTCACTTCATTTGCTTGCAATGGGTGGAGGGCAAGGTGAAACGTTCACCATTCTACTGAGTTTCTGTCACAGGACTGGCAAAACCAGGAGAATTCAGCCATGATGATGGCTAGCTTAACGAAACCTAAAAGAAGAATGAGAAGACAGTAAAACCCGAGAGGGAGGACGAATTTGACAAAAAACCTGGAATCCATGTATTTGGTTATGACTGCATACCTGCTTACACGACATAGTACAAAAAATGCAGCCCAACAAAGCTCCAATCTGGTCTTGTTTTGAGGTTAACAGCATGAATTGTGATCTCCATCCCTCCTGAAAGA